>Ga0256407_10001628_pt1 | contig 46133 bp, 35 predicted proteins | sample RumenRJG_04DNA_FD_193489 | JGI IMG/M metagenome (GOLD analysis project Ga0256407, IMG submission 193489) | Bovine rumen microbial communities from Lethbridge, Alberta, Canada - RJG_04 | ecosystem: Host-associated > Mammals > Digestive system > Stomach > Rumen | place: Canada: Alberta...
GTTTGGTGAAAACAGGACTCAGAATCCTTGCCAACACATTCACCACGCCTCCTTTTTCGCCTATCTTCATTATGCCGAGCCAGAGGGCCAACACTCCTGTAAGACCCAACGATATCTCAAATGCCGTTTTCGACGATGAGAAAGTGGAGTCCATCATTGCTGGGAAGACCTCAAAGTCGCCCAAAAACACTAATTTCACCAGCGCAATCACAAACGCTACGATGAAAAACGCTACCCAAATATAATTCAATACCATACAGAGTGCAAAGGTACAAAACTTTTCTGAATTATGCAACATTAAGACTTGCAAAAATCAATGCGTAGTCTCTTTTGTAAATATAATTCGCCTCCATATTTATTTCTCTCAAAAAGCCTCTGGTTAAATAGTTTCTGCGACCTGCCTAGGGCGCAAATTTCTCCTCGCCTAAAAGATAGTGTTTCATCGTGTAGTGTCATTTCTGCCCTGTTTTACAGCTATCTTGGTCTTTCTTAAATTTGTAAAGAAAAACGAGCCGTAATCTTGTGTCCGATGAGATTACGGCTCGTTACCCTTGAGATTACGTTTCTATAGTTATTAGATACTTGGCTATAAAAAAGAGAGCGGCTACTTTCGCAGCCGCTCCCCAGGAATTTAGTCTTATTTAAAGTATCTGATGAATCAATTAATACCAAATAATCTTTGGATCTGAAACCCATTCAGAGAATTTCGTGTATACTTTTCTTATATCTGTTCTTTCAGTCACTATCTTATAGCCCTTATTAACTGCAATCTTGGCAGCAGGCTGTCCTTTAGTTGCTGTTATCTCAATCCAGTTAGGCTCATTAACAGTTCCTTTGTCAACCATAATCTTGATATCCTTACCTCTTTCGCTCTTTGTAATGCCAGTTACTGTGAAAGTTGGTTTATCGTTAATGGTAATAGAGGCGCCACCTGTATTAATCATGTCATATTTGCCATTGGCTTTTCTTTCTTTACCATATTTCTCATGAACCTCAATCCAGTCGCCATCACCAGGATTACCCTTAGTTGCTACACGGAGAGGCAATACACCACCAGCACACTGGATTGTACATGTTGCTTCTGTATCAGATGTATATGTAACATCGAACACAACATCGTTGAAGTCCCAGTCTAAGTCCTCTCCAGGTGTCAAGTCCTCTGCGATAATGCGAACGTCAAAGTCTTCTTCTTGGTATCTCTCAGCCTTAGTAAGTGTTACAATCCAGTCAGTGAAATAACCATCGCTAGTGCCAACCTTTACCCACTCTGTAAGGTTCTTGTCCTTAACAGGAAGATAACCATTATCAACAAGTTGCTTGATTCGAGGCAGATTGATAACACCTTGATACCACTGATTTCCATCCATTACCTCCTTAAGTACAACGCAGTTCTGAATACCTTCAAGAGAAGAGATTTGAGCGCGGTTAATACTTATTGTCTGATTAAGCGTAACCTTGTCTGCAGCTACATAGAAGTTCATATTAGTTGTGAGCCAACCACAATTCATGATTGTCTTGTAATCATCTTTATAGACAGGACGAGTTTCTGTCCAAGTAGACCATTGATTTCCTACTGTTACTGTTTCGTATTCACCAGTAGTGATTTGGATGATCTTTTCACCATCCCAAGCGTATTGCGGAGATTCTGGAGCCTGACTGTAAGAGGAATAATTAATATTGCCGTTCCCGTCTTTATCATATGCTTCAGAACCTTCTTTAAGAGCAAGGTCAAAGCCCATGAATGAGCGGTTCCATTTGTCAACTACTGCCTCACCGGGATTGCCGTTAGAAGCTGCCCAGCGGTCAATAGTAGCTGCATCCACTAAAGCCCATTTGTTGTCGTGATGTGTGCTACTTCCTGTTTCGTGATATCCAAAGCATGAAGTGTCGTCAATGTTGACCATAAGCATAATCTGGTCTGAATGGTATGGGCCATTATTAACATTACCGCCATTGCTAAGAACATTATTGTTTACAGAACAGTTACCAGCATTGAAATTGTTTATGTGCTGATGATTTTGTCCAACGGTCAAGAGATTCATGTTGTCGCTATTATAGACAGAACCATTTGCAGCGGTAATATTCTCTGTAGAAACACCTGCTCGATTGGAGCCGCCTTTGTATACCTGCTGAACAAAGAAATGACGCCATTGGGGATCTTTGTTACCAAGATTTGGGTTTGCCTGGAAGTATTTGCGTACACGCTCTTTCTGACCATCGGTCAAAGCATCGGGAACAACCCATCCGCCAAATTCTTTATTTGGGTCTGCCCATTCATTTGCATTAGCATTTATTCCTTCACTGGTTGCCGGATAATTTTCTCCGCTATTTGCACGTGTTAGTGCACGAGCGTTTGAAGCAGATCCAAATCCCCAGTCTTGATCTTCTGAAGGCTCACCAAAGTGATCAATGAATGCTCTGTTGTAATTGTCTGTTACCTTCTGAGCGACATATTGATTAATGTCTTCTTGAGTTGGCATGCTTAGGTCGTGCGAGCAACTTGTGAAACCTGCGCACATTGCGAGTGCTGCGATTCCTGTCATCAAATACTTTTTCATACTTTTACAAAAGCTTTTAATTATTTTATTGTTTATTTTTACTTAATTTTCTCTCCAATATACTTCTGACTCAATCAGATTCGTTGGCAAAAGTACAACTATTATCTCTAATAAACAAGAGTTTCGTGGTTAATAAAAGTTAATATGACTGAAAACGTTTGCGAATTGATATGATTTATGCATAAATAAAGCTTAATTATTAAAAAAGGGCAGCTACTCACGCAGCCGCCCTCCATCAGAAAGTATTTGATGTTTAAAAGAACTTTATCGTGCCTTGTGCAGGTTCGCTCGGCTCTGTATTATTCGGCTGTTCCTCAGTCATATAATCGCCTGTGGCCTGAGAATTGATACTATCCAGAATCTCACGAGTGCGCTTATATGTAGGAGTCTGCTCAACTGCAGAGATAACATCGTCATTATCAAGATCCTCAAGACGGAACAGATAGATGTTAGGACGACGCTTATAGCGCTTAGCTGTACTGTCGCCTCCATAATAACGGTTTCTGCGATCCTGACGCTCTACTGCCTTTGCCTGCTCCTCAGCGATACGGTTGATATCGTCCTGAGTATGTTTCTTCATACGGGCATCCATACCATCCACACTCTCAAGACCAAATCCTGTTGCAAGGATAGTTACCTTTACCTTCTTGCCAAGCTCTGGGTCTGTTGCCAGTCCCCACTTGATCTCGAAGTCATTGCCGAATTTAGCCATGAAGTCGTTGACATCGTTCATCTCCTCCATCATCAGCGACTGCTGTCCGTCCTTAGAACCAGCAAACGAGATAGAGAGAAGAATCTTCTTTGAGTTGAAGATATCATTGTCGTTAAGCAATGGAGAGTGGAGTGCATCCTCGATAGCCTTCTTCACTCGACCCTCACCTTCGCCATATCCTGTAGACATGATAGCTACACCTCCGTCTTTTAGGACAGTCTTCACGTCATTGAAGTCGAGGTTGATAAGTCCATGAACGGTGATAATCTCTGCGATTGACTTTGCTGCCACAGAAAGAGTATCATCTGCTTTGGCGAATGCATCGAGCACAGAGAGCTCTGGATATATCTCGCGCAGGCGTTCATTATTAATAACAAGTAATGCATCGACATGCTTCTGCATCTCCTCTACACCATCGAGAGCCTGGTCAATCTTACGATCACCCTCAAAACGGAATGGGATAGTTACGATACCAACGGTAAGGATACCCAGTTCCTTAGATACACGTGCGATAACAGGTGCTGCACCAGTACCTGTACCTCCACCCATACCAGCTGTGATGAAAGCCATGCGAGTGCCGTCGCTCAGCATCTGGGTGATGTCCTGAAGACTCTCCTCAGCAGCCTGACGGGCCTTCTCTGGCTTGTTTCCTGCACCAAGACCTTCCTTACCCAGTTGCAGATGAACAGGTACAGGTGAGTCGTTGAGGGCCTGATTATCGGTGTTGCACAACACGAAGGTGACATCGTGTATGCCTTCACGATACATGTGGTTAACAGCGTTTCCGCCTCCACCACCAACACCAATGACTTTTATTATGCTTTGATCCTTCTCCGGAGCTCCGAAGTCGAGGATGTCAATATTCATATTCTCTTCCATATTACTACCTTCTTACCTTTTTACTTTTTTACCTTTTCATCATTCCTCAGATACGATGTCTTCGCCAAACTGCTTGGCTTTCTTCATGAGCTTGTTCCAGAAGCTGTTCTCTCTCTTCTCTTTCTTAATGCGCTGACGCTCTTTCTCTTCTTCCTCAAGACGCAGGCGTTCTGCCTCTTCCTCCTGACGACGTTTCTCTTCTTCCGCCTTCTGCTTCTCTGCCTCAGTACGGATAACACCAGCAGGGATCTCACTTACCTGACGAGCCTGACGCTGATCAGTGGTGGGGTGAGGTATCTCTTTCTTCTGACTACCGAAGAGATCATTGTTTACCTCATCGCCAGCGCAGTTTATGTCTCCCTTGGCAAGAAGTCCAAGCACGGTGTTCATCTTACCATTATGGGACTTGATATCCTCATTGTTTGAAATGATGGTATGTGTGACGAACTTCGCGATACGTATCTTATCAACATGGGTGTGGTTCATGAATGCCTTCTCGATATCCTTCATGTTCGAGCCTCCACCAGTAAGGATGATACCGCCAAGGAGTTTATCGTAGTATTCTGATGGTATCTGGTACCATACATTCTCGATAATCTCCTCAAGACGACCCTCGACAATCTCGATAAACTTACGGCTTTCAATCTGTCGCTCTGAATCGATGGAGTATTTCAGGTTGTTGTCGATATCGTTGTTTTCAGTAAATGCTGAGGCGTACTTCAGTTTCATCTTCTCTGCATCACTCTCCTCAATCTGGAGTGTTGCGAGGTCCTTAGTGATGTTATTGCTGCCAAGAGGAATGACAGCGAGGTGGCGAAGGATATTCTTGCTATAAACACTAACGGTGGTAGTATCGGCACCCAAGTCAACGAGTGCACATCCAGAGCGTTTCTCAGCCTCAGTGAGAACGCTGTCTGCCAAAGCAAGTGGAGCGAGATACATCTCTGCCACATTGATGCCTGCAGTCTCGAAACACTTGTTAAGGTTGCGATAGAAGGCTTTACGCTCGAGGATATTAAGGAAGTTTCCTTCCAGATGAGTGGCCTGAATGCCAACAGGGTCGAGCTGATACTGGCTGTCGACCTTGTATTCCTGTACAGCGGCATCGAGGATTTCCTGATCAGGATACTTCATGTTACGATTTGAGTCCATGAGTTCGATGATCATGTCTTGTGTGACGATAGTCTCTGCAGGAAGGTCTTTGGCTATTACATTCCTGACACTGCGGATAGATTGTCCACCTACACCTACATACACCTGCATAATCTCCGTCTTCAGCTGGTTCTCCAGCTTCTTGATGATGTTGGTGAGGCATTGAGCTGTCTTGTCGATGTTGTAAACGACACCTTTGCGGATGAACGAAGAAGAATCCTCTTTTACCACCGCCAGCACATTGATGCTGCCATCGAGGTTCTTCTGTCCAGCGATACCCGTCATCTTTGATGAGCCGAGTTCGATTGCTACGATAAATTCCTTTGCTGCCACCATATATTTACTTTTTAACCTTTTTACTTTTTTACCTTTTTACTTTTCTTACAGATGATTTGATTGTCAAACTCCACGCTTATGTATGAGTATTTGTTCCATCCTGCCTTGTTAAGTCCATAATGATAGAATTTGCGCATGCGCTCCAGCTTTTTCTTTGTGTTTTCAGGAGCTCCGAGATAGATGATATGATCGCCTACACGAGGTACCAGCTCGACACTGCCATCAGGGAGAACGTTGATCTGTTCTATCTGATTCTGCCAGAATGAGTCGTGGATAATCTCATTAGCCAACTTTACCAGCGACCTCTGGGCATATTTCTTTGTGATGGCTCCTGTTGCAATCACAACATCTGTAGCAAATCTCGAAGCTGGTAGGATGTTGCTGTTGGTGTCGACATAGTAGTTCTCGCCATTGTCGAGCATAACATGGGCAACGGGTGTGCGCTGTTGCAGTCTGATGCACACTTTCCCACTCTGGGTCTTATAGCACTCTGCCCCCTCCACGAATGGATTCTTGCGCAGTGTCTCTTCGATAGCACGGGCATCGATACTCTCCATAGCCTTGCCAAGAGGATACATCTTATTGCTTTCGAGCAGGCGTTTTATCTCGTTGGCATTAAGGAAACCATCAGTCTCACCATCGTCAATGTCTATCTTCACTTCTGGGCATACCTTGGCTTTCTCAGCAGGTTTGTTGAATGCTGTGACTGCCAGTATGAGATATGCCGAAATGACGATATCAAATACGATGATTAGTGATTGTTTCCAGTTGAATGTCACAATGTTTGTTATTTACGATTTAATATCTTTGTTATCGCAGGAACCTGTGCATCAAGGTCGCCAGCTCCAAGTACGATGAGAACCTCAAAGTCATGGGTCTTGACATAGTCGAGCACCTGGTCTTTATGAATCATCTCTTTCTTGACTCCCTCCTTGAGGTTGTCATAGATGAGTTTCGATGTAACACCCTCTATCGGCTCCTCTCTTGCTGGGTAGATTTCTGTGAGAATCACCTCGTCGAGTTGGCTCAGTGCATCTGCGAAATCCTTATAGAAATCGCGTGTGCGGGTGTATAGATGGGGCTGGAAGATAGCAGTGATATGCTTGTCCTTATAGAGCTCACGGATACTCTTTGCACTCTGGTATATCTCCTTTGGATGATGGGCATAGTCGCTGAGGAATACCAGTCTGTCGTTCTTTATCTTAAAGTCGAAGCGACGATCCACACCTCCATAGGTCTTCATTCCGTATCTCAGCTCTTCTGCATTACAGCCGTTCAACTGGGCCATTGCCATAGCGGCAATACCGTTTTCTATGTTTATGGGGATAGGCTGACCAAGTTTTACATTCTTGATACTCTCGATGGGAGAGATGAAGTCGAATGTAATCTCGCCATTATCGATACGGATGTTCTCTGCATGAAAATCGCCCTCATTAAGACTGTAGTCAAAGCGACGAACGCCATTCTGGAGATTCTCCTTCATCTCAAGGTCACGATGGATGATAAGTGCGCCACCTGGTTGTATCAATTCCGTATAATGGCGGAAACTCTCAAGATAGGCCTCTTTTGTTCCGTAAATATCAAGATGGTCAGGATCTGTAGAAGTGATGACGCTCATCCAAGGGCGGAGCCAGTGGAAGCTGCGATCAAACTCATCAGCCTCGATTACCACGAAGTCTGAATCAGAGAGGATATAGTTGGTGCCATAATTCTTGGAAATACCTCCCAAGAAGGCATTGCAGTCAAGATGACTCTGATGCATGATATGTGCACACATGGTAGAAGTGGTGGTCTTGCCGTGAGTTCCTGCCACACACAGACCCTTGTGAGCCTGAGTCAGAGTGCCAAGAACCTGTGCCCGCTTCTGTATCTCAAAACCATTCTCACGGAAGAAACTCAGTTCCTTATGCTCCTCAGGAATAGCTGGGGTATATATCACGAGACATGACTCTTTCCTCTTACATGCATGGGGAATCTCATTTACATTCTCTTCATAGTGGATAAGCATACCCTCCTTCTCCAATCTCTTAGTGAGTTCAGAGGGGGTCTTGTCGTATCCAGCTACAACATGACCTTTCTTGATAAAGTAGCGAGCGATGGCACTCATTCCTATGCCTCCGGCTCCTACGAAATAAACAGCTTTTATATCTTTTGTATTCATTGCGCTAATTTGATAACTTCTTTTGCGATGATATCAGCAGAATCGGGTAGGGCAAGTTTTAGAACGTTCTCACTCAGCGATTTCAGTTTTGCATCATCCTGTACTGTATCTATGGCGAGCTTCAGCAATGTTGCTGGTGCTTCTGCATCCTTGACATATATTGCAGCGTCCTTATTGGCAAGGGCAAGGGCATTCTTCGTCTGATGGTCTTCTGCCACATTTGGACTTGGAACCAGAATTACCGGTTTGCCGATAAGACAGAACTCAGAGATACTGCTTGCTCCTGCGCGACTGATAACGAGATCAGCTGCCTTATATGCTGCACCCATGTCTGTGATGAAATCGGTAACCTTAAGGTTGGGTATTGTCTCGTTCTTCAGTTGTTCGTTGATGCTTGCGCTATAGTATTTGCCTGTCTGCCAAACGAACTGTATATCGCTGCCCTTTACTAAATCGAGATGTTGGAGCACACTCTCGTTGATGGTTCTTGCACCAAGACTGCCTCCAACAAGCAGGATAGTCTTCTTCGCAGGGTCTAATCCCAGGCTACGCACTGCGTCCTCACGAGTGATAGTCGTCTCAAGCAATGCCTGACGAACTGGGTTGCCTGTAAGCATAATCTTGTCTGCAGGAAAGAATCGTTCCATACCCTCATAAGCAACACAGATCTTAGATGCATTCTTAGCGAGAGTCTTATTGGCAAGTCCTGCATAACTGTTCTGTTCCTGGATAAGGGTAGGGATTCCCAGACTGTTTGCAGCACCAAGTGCAGCACTGCTGGCATAACCTCCTACGCCTACAGCCACCTGAGGACGGAACTGCTTGAGAATCTTCTTTGCTAGCCACTTGCTTCTGATATAGTCGAGAGCTACACCGATATTGGCAGGTTTCCATAGTGGACGGAAGAATCCCCTGATGGGCAGACCCTTTATCTCGTAACCAGCTGCTGGTACACGTTGCATCTCCATACGTCTCAAAGCTCCCACGAACAGAATCTTTGCATCAGGTCTTAGCGACTTGATGGCATTGGCGATACTTACGGCTGGGAAGATATGACCTCCAGTGCCGCCTCCGCTGATGATTACTCTTAGCTCTTTTTCCATACCTTATTTGTTATTGTGGTGCAAAATTACAAATTAAATTTCTTTTAATGCCATTTTCTGACCCTTTTTTTTCGCAGAACGGCTAACACTTAACATAGCTCCAATATATGCGCAGTTGATAATGGTGGATGTACCACCTCGGGATATCAGTGGCAGGGGCTGTCCTGTTACTGGAGCGATACCTACAGCAACGAGCATATTGAATGTGGCCTGTATGACAAGCATTAGCGCAAGACCCATAACCAGAAAGGCAGGGAAATTATTCTCGCAACGGCTGGCAATACGTGCTGCACGATACAATAATACTATATAAAGGAACACTACGAAAGCAGCTCCCAGGATCCCGAGCTCCTCAATGATAATAACGTAGATGAAGTCACTGAATGCCTGAGGGAGAAAATCTCGTTCAACTGATTTGCCTGGGCCTTTTCCGATGATATTACTTCCTACGATTGCGATATTGGCATGGGCCACCTGGGCATCTTTGTCAAGGTCATAGTCCTCAGGAGCCACATGTTTGGAGTTGAGTTTCTTATCTATACGGTTCTTCCATGTGCCAAAACGATGTAGGAATGATGCGCTCTTTTTGGTATCCTTCTTTACCTCACCATTGACAATGGCTTCTGTCTGTGTCTCGCTACTGTTTCTCTGATCCAGACTGCCAAGCATATATATCGAGCCGATAAACACGGCTAATGCCAAAACCGCTCCTGCAGTGAGTTTTCCTAACTGTATCATGGGAACTCTTCCGATGAACATCATCAAATAGATTACACTGAAGATAAGGGCTGCAGTTGATAGGTTTTCTACTCCAATCAGCATACAGAATGGTATCACTACTATCAGAATATATTTGAAAGCCCTCTTGTCAGCACCATCTTCCCGTTGGGTAGCACTGAGAATCTGTGCCGTAACAAGTACAAGGGTGCCTTTTGCTATCTCTGATGGTTGGAATTTAAGGCCGAAAAGGCTTATCCAACGTCCTGCATCGTTGGTCTTCTCCCCAAAGAACAACACCCATAGAAGCATGATGGCAGAGATGAGTAGTAGAGCAGGAGTTGCCAGTTTGAAGAATCTGCACGGTACATTAAGGATGAGAATTGCTACACCTACACCCACACCAATCTTCCATGTGTGTCCCCAGATGGGTCCCAGGTAGTTCTGGCTCTTATATGTCAGTGTGCTGGAAGCCGAAAAGACCTCCACGATACTGATGATACAGAGGAACATAAGTACCATCCATATCACCTTGTCTCCTTTAAACAGATTCCCTATCTTCATATTTTATATTACAGATTCCTGGCCAATTCCTTAAACTGCTCGCCTCTGTCCTCCATATTCTTAAAGAGGTCGAAACTTGCGCAACATGGACTGAGCAATACTGTCTCACCGGGTTGTGCCATTTCATAACAAGCCTCGATACACTCTTTCATGGAATGGGTGTCCCTCACAGGGATTCCAAGACTGTCGAAATTGTCGTGCAGTTTTTGGTTGTCGGCACCAAGATATACGATACCAGAGCATTTCTCCTTTACCAGAGGCTTGATAGGGTCATAGTCATTACCTTTATCCTTACCTCCAATGATGAGAATCACCTTTGTCTTCATTGCCTCCAGTGCATACCAGCAGGCATCAACGTTAGTGGCCTTAGAGTCGTTGATATATTGTACACCACGAACTGTACAGACCTTCTCCAGACGATGCTCTACACCAGGGAAGTCACCCAGGCACTTGCGTATCTCCTCATTCTTGATACCTGCGATATCAGCTGCGATACCGGCAGCAAGAGAGTTGTAGATGTTATGCTTTCCTGTAAGACTGAGCGACTCCTGTTCCATATTAAATGGCTCAGGTTTCTCAATTTTGTACTTTCCTTCTTCGATGTAACCTATTACCCCCTTTTCCTTGAGTTCGGCAAACGGATACTGGATAGCCTTGATGTCATATTTCTCCAGTTCCTTCTTGATGATAGGATCATCGGCCCAATAGATAAAGGCATCCTGTGGAGTCTGGTTCTGGATGATACGCATCTTGGCATCTACGTAGTTCTGCATCTCAAAGCCATATCTGTCGAGATGGTCAGGAGTGATGTTGAGCAGGATGGCGATATTGGCACGGAAGTCATACATGTTGTCGAGCTGGAAAGAACTGAGCTCGATGATATAGTATTCGTGCGGATCCTCTGCTACCTGTAACGCAAGAGAGTTTCCGATGTTACCTGCCAGTCCTACATCATAACCGGCATCCTTGAAGATGTGGTAGATAAGGGATGTGGTTGTCGTCTTTCCGTTAGAACCAGTGATACAGATCATCTTGGAATGGGTATAGCGTCCGGCAAACTCTATCTCACTGATGATATGTATCCCCTTGTCGATAGCCTTCTTAACTATAGGTGCAGTATCTGGAATACCTGGACTCTTGATGATCTCGTCAGCATTGAGGATCTTCTCTTCAGTATGCTGTCCTTCTTCCCACTCAATATTGTGATCGTTGAGCTGTTTCTGATATTTTGCGGCAATCTTCGACATGTCGGAAACAAACACCTCGAAACCTTCCTTCTTTGCGAGTACGGCAGCACCTGCTCCGCTCTCACCTGCTCCTAAAATTACTATTCTTTTCATCTTCTTATCGCATCTTTAGTGTTATAATTGTCAAGGCAGCCAGAATAATACTTACGATCCAGAATCTGATGGTTATCTTTGACTCGTGGAAAGGACGGTTAGGCCAGCCTTTTAGAATATATGTACTCGTAGCATCGAGTTGTGAATCGAGCTTACGGAATGTGTCGTGGATTGGGGCTGCACGGAATACTCGTACTCTCTTGCCCTTTCTCTTCTGTATCTTGAACCATTGTGTCTGAATGATAACGCTGAGGCTCTCCATAAAGAAGATACCACACAGGATAGCAAGCAGAATCTCCTTGTGGATGATAACAGCACATACTCCAATGATTCCTCCAATGGTAAGTGAGCCGGTATCTCCCATAAACACCTGCGCAGGGAAAGCGTTATACCATAGGAATCCGATCATAGCTCCGACGAAAGCACAGAGGAATACCACCAACTCCTCGGAGTGTGGTATATACATGATGTCAAAATATGATGCATATCCTATATGCGATGATACATAAGCGAGTATGCCCAGTGCCACTCCTATTATTGCGGAGTTTCCTGCACACATTCCGTCCATTCCGTCATTCAGGTTAGCACCATTGGATACTCCTGTAACAATGAATATCGTCATGAAGACAAAGAGAATCCAACCTGCAGCCACCTTATACTCTCCACAGAAAGACATAATATCAGAGTAATTCAGGTTATGATTCTTTACGAATGGTATAGTTGTCTGCAGTGACTTTACCGCCTCTTTCTTATGTTTTACAACAATCTCCTGATTCTGCTGAGTGGAGTTGATGTTTTCACGTACCACAACATCCGGACTGAGCCAGAGTACGAGTCCTACGATGAAACCAATGCTAAACTGGCCTACAATCTTCCATTTTCCCTTCAGACCATCCTTGTTTCTCCTGAAGATCTTGATATAGTCATCGAGGAAGCCAAGGAATCCCAGCCATATTGTTGTTATTATCATCAGTATGAGGTAGGTGTTCCTCAGTCGTCCGAACAGCAATACCGGAACAAGAATACTTACGATGATGATAATTCCTCCCATTGTGGGAACACCTTTCTTCTCTACTCCGAAGGGATCAATGCTTGGGTCACGCTCTGTCTCGAAGATCTTCTTGCGTTTCATCCATTTAATGAAGAACTCACCAAACCAGGCAGAGATAAGCAACGAGAGAATAAGTGTAAGAAGTGAACGGAATGATATATAGGACCACATGTGTGAGCCTGGAATATCGAACTGATCTAAGAATCTGAAGAAATAATACAGCATAACCTTTTTCCTTAATATCCCTTTTTAATTTCCGAAAATCTCCCTGACAACCTCTTTGTCATCGAAATGATGCTTCACTCCTTGTATCTCCTGATAGTCCTCATGGCCTTTTCCAGCAATGAGAATCACATCGCCTTTCTTTGCCATCATACAAGCTGTACGGATAGCCTCTTTTCTGTCGACGATGCTTATCACCTTCTTCATCTGTTTTGCATCGAGACCTGCAAGCATATCGTTGATGATATCCTGTGGCTCTTCAAAACGAGGGTTGTCTGACGTGATGATAACCCTGTCGCTCTGTTTTACAGCCTCCTGGGCCATCAAAGGACGTTTGCCCTTATCACGATTACCTCCTGCTCCACAGACAGTTATCACACTACCCTGACCATCGAGAACCTCATGGATGGCATTAAGTACATTCTCCAATGCATCAGGTGTGTGAGCATAATCTACGATTGCAGTATATCCCTCTGGTGAGTGGATTGGCTCAAGACGTCCGTTGACACTCTTAAGAGTACTCATGATTACAAGGATGTCCTCTGGTTTCTTGCCAAGCATAACTGCTGCTCCATAAACGGCCAGGAGGTTGCTTACATTGAATTTACCAATAAACTGCACTCCTACTTCGTGGCCATCGATATCAAGATACATGCCCTCGAAATGACACTCGATGATCTTTGCCTTGAAGTCTGCCATGCTACGGGTAGAATAGGTCTTTACTGTAGCTTTCGTATTCTGAACCATAAACATGCCGTTCTTGTCGTCAGCATTTGTTATGGCAAATGCATCCTTACCAAGACCATCGAAGAATGCTTTCTTTGCATCACGATAGTTTTCGAATGTTCCGTGATAGTCGAGGTGGTCACGTGTGAGGTTTGTAAACAGACCGCCCTTGAACTTAAGTCCTCCTATACGTTTCTGGGCGATGGCATGACTACTACATTCCATAAAAGCGTATTCACACCCGGCATCCACCATCTTCGACAGAAGACGATTCAGTTCTATTGGGTCAGGTGTTGTGTGGTCTGCCGGAATTGGCTCACCCTCAATATAGTTACATACTGTAGATAGCAGACCACATTTGTGTCCGAACTTGCGGAACATATTATATAATAAGGTGGCGATAGTTGTCTTGCCGTTTGTTCCTGTTACTCCTACCAGGTTTAGCTTTGTAGAAGGGTCGCCATAAAACTGTGTTGCCACTTCTCCAACCCAGTCTTCTGTTGACTCTACGGCAATGTAAGTTACTCCGGGCACACGCGTATTTGGGAAATATTCGCACAAAATTGCCGTAGCACCTTGTTCAATGGCCTTGGGTATGAATTTATGCCCGTCGGTCTGAGTGCCGGGTATGGCTACGAAGAGGTGCCCAGCCTCAATACGACGTGAATCGATGTTGACACCCGTAATTTCTTTGTCAATGTCGCCGAGGGTATTTAATACCTCTACATTTTTTAGTAACTCACTTAACCTCATATCTTTGTTTCTTTTTTATTCTAGATGTAATTCGCAGGCCATGCCTTGTTTGATGGCTGTGCCACTATATATGCTCTGTGACTTTACCTTACCTCTACCCTTGATGATGGCTTTTACTCCACGACTCTCTAAAAGATAGACAGCATCACGTGCTCCCATTCCTGTCAAATCGGGAATGATGCCACGTTGGGTGGTTACCTGTGTTAGCTGTACATTCTTTGCCTGTCTAACGGCCGTGCCCCACACAGGATTTCCGTTGGAATATGAGCCATTCCAGTTAACATTGGTCTTTACTCCAAGGTGACTTAACACATCATCGGCAGCCATGACATTACCGTTTTTGACATCGGGTATGAATATTGAAGTGGTGTCTCTGGCATCATCCACACTTAGTTTCAGATTATGAGCCATGACTCCTTCTGAAATATGATGGAATACAACTCCACTCATACCGCCACCTGATGCAGGAAGACCTGATTTCTTAAGACAAACGATACAACTGTATCTCGGATTGTCAGCAGGGAAATATCCCGCAAAAGACAACCAGTATCTAGTTGTTCCGGAGTGATATCCTCCATATTGGTCTGCCACCTGTGCCGTTCCTGTCTTTCCAGCTACCTTGAAAGATCTTGAACCCGCCTTCTTTCCAAGACCCTGACTTACAACGTGTTCGAGTATCGTCTGCATGGTCTTGATGGCTTTTGGCTTTGCAATCTGTTCTTTAAGCACTACAGGCTCGAATTCCTTAATAACCTGTCCGTCCTTAACTAGCTGCTTTACAAAACGAGGTTGCATCATCTTACCGTCGTTGGCGATGGCATTATAGAATGCGACAGTATTAATAGGAGCAATCTGTGTCTCGTATCCGATACTCATCCAAGGCAGTGTGGTCTTACTCCAGTATTTTGAGCGGTCGGTGGTCTTTGTGTCCGGCATACGAATAGATGGTGTATGGTAACCCATAAGCGGTAACTTAAGGTCCTCATGAATGCCTACACGATAGAGACCTTCAACATATTTCTTAGGATTACTGCCATAGAATTTGTCGATAACATAGCTAACCCCAATATTCGAGCTCACTTCAAGTGCACGTGCTACATTGATATCCTGATAACCTCCACGACGCCAGTTGTGATCCTTCATAGGGCGGCCGTGCATCTCCATGACACCACTTCCAGTATGAATGACAAAACTGGTATCCACAACTCCGTCATCGAGGGCAACGAGGAACGATGCCACTTTGAATACAGAGCCAGGCTCACAACGGAAACTGATGGCATTGTTTACCATCTCATAATACTCACCGTCAGCACCTCGAGTCATGTTGACAATAGCTTTAATATCGCCAGTCTTTACCTCCATAAGGATGGCTACTCCCATCTCACCGTTTATCTCTTTAAGCTCTTCAACAACGGCTCTTTCTGCCAGGTCCTGCATGCCTACATCGATAGTTGTAACGATGTCACATCCATCTATAGGGTTGAGGACAGGGATGTCCAAATATTTCTGAAGAACCTTACGACGATGCATTAATCCATTGGTGCCTCGTAGCTCCTTGTCGAATGCAAGTTCAAGCCCATTCTTTGCACTGTCAATCTCTCCGAAGAGGTCTCCGATGGTTCGTCTTGCCAAGGTGGTGAAAGGCTTACGTCTTGCATTAAATTCCTCCCAATGGAATCCTCCTACACCAGGACGCTCACAGAAGATGGGCAGTTTTCGTACTTCGCAGAAAGTGTTATAGTCCACGCGACGTGGCCAGATAGCCCAGTGGCGTGCTCCGATACTACCGTTCTTCATGACCTTTTTCTTGCCTTCCAGCAGATGTGTCTTAAACTCCTCTGCAGATCTTGAAGGGAATATCTGGTTTAGCTCATGGCATATGGTATCGATATTCTCTGTCCATAGTGAGTCACGTTTGTGGTTTCCTACAGAGTCTGTTGCGCCTGCCTGGAAATCAATAAACAGCTTGTATTCAGGAATACTGCTGGCCATGAGCTGTCCGTCGCAGCTGAGGATGTTACCACGATTAGGTTTAACGGTGACACTGTCTCGTTTCAGACGTGATGCCACCTCGTTCCAGTATTCTTTTTTTGCGGTCATGATATACATTGCCTTGCCGATGATGGCAAAACCTATAAGCGTAAGTACAACCGCAATAGCGAAGTACCTTGGCATGACCTTATCTGTACTGAACCTACTCATCTATATATATTTTATAAGGTGGCTGATCTGCTATATGCAGCAAACTGTCCTTGTTGTTCTTTAAAGCATCAAGCACGTGACTCTCACGACATTTCTCTGTCAGTGTACTCGAACTAGATAATGCCCTGTATTTGGCGTCAAGCAGTTCTTTTTCCATCTTATCGATAGCAATCATATCCTGCTGGCACTGATATCTGAAGGCAACGTACACGATGGTGAACAACACAATGAGTACCATGAGCCATATCTGGTGACGAACCATCTCTGCTGTGAGGAAGTCACCACCAAGAATGGACCGAAGAGTCACGGCCGATGACAGCTTAGGATCTTCCTCCTTTGCTGTTGCCTTGATCTTCTGGATGGTCTTCTTGGCCTGTTCTTTTATCTCAGCAGCTTCTTCCTTGATGCTGACAGGCTCTTCCACCTTCTCTTGTTCCTGTATTATCTCGTTCTCGTCCATGATTACAATTTCTCTGCTATTCTTAACTTTGCACTACGACTACGGGGGTTGCTCTCCTGCTCTGATTCGTCGGGCACAATAATCTTGTTGTTAACAGCCTTGAAAGGAGCCTCTATACGGCCGAAGAAATCCTTGGTTACTTTTCCTTCTGCGTTACCGGCCTTGATGAAGTTCTTGACTATCCTGTCCTCTAAGGAGTGATATGTTATCACAGACAGGCGGCCGCCTTCACAAAGCAGATCCTTGGCTCCATTAAGCATCTCCTTCAGGGCGTCCATCTCGTGGTTTACCTCTATACGGAGAGCCTGAAACAGTTTGGCAATCTCTTTTTTCTCTCGTTCTTTGGCGAAGAGACTTGTTACTAAGTTAAGCAGATCGCCTGTAGTGTCTATTCTCTTAGACTGTCTCGACTTGACGATGGTGGAAGCAATCTTACGGGCATTCTTCAGTTCACCGTAGATATAGAGGATGTCTGCTATCTGTTCTTCGTCATAATCGTTGAGGATGTCTGCAGCTGTCTGTCCTGCCCTTTTGTTCATTCGCATATCAAGAGGAGCATCATAGCGGAATGAAAAACCTCTGCTCTCATCATCGAAATGATGACTCGAGACACCCAGGTCTGCCAATAAGCCGTCAATATGTTCAACCCCATAATACCGCATCCAGTTTTTGATGTATCTGAAGTTGCTCCTGACAAACGTGAATCTACCATCATTGACGATATTTTTCTCGGCATCGGCATCCTGGTCAAAGCTGTACAGATGTCCTTTTTTACTCAGTCTTGTCAATATCTCCTTGCTGTGTCCCCCTCCTCCGAAGGTTACATCTATATAAACACCGTCGGGCTTGATGTCAAGCCCGTCGACGCTCTCCTTGAGGAGTACTGGAACGTGATAAGTTTCAGCCGTTTTAATCATAATGCGTCGTTGGTATTCATGATGTTTTCAAGTTCGGCTCCAAACTCTTCATCTGTCTTTAGCGACTCTTTTAGATGTTGTGGAGACCATATCTCTATCGTGTCGTCTACTCCGATAAACTGGAGATCTTGTTCAAGGGCTGCTGCCTGCTGGAGTCGTTTGGAAATCAGGAATCGCCCATTGCCGTCCAGTGATACTACTTCTGCTTCGGAAACGAACTGTCTTAGTATCTGCTGATGGGCGGGTTTCCATTGTTTCAGCTGTGATTTCAGCAAGTCAACCCTTTGGTTCCATACGCTTTCAGGAAACAATACCAGGCACTGCTGGAAGATATCCTTGCGCAAAACAAGATTTTCCTCGCCAGATGCTTGTAGCACCTTACGGAATACTGCTGGCAGGAAAGCTCTTCCTTTAGCATCTGTTTTTGCCTCTATGTTACCTAAAAATCGCATACGTACATATTCTAAAAAGAATTCGGCAACAAAGTTATGCAAATTCTCCCCATTTTCACCCACTTTTATAAATTAATTCCCCACCGTTTAGTATTTTTAACTTTTGAGGCTCTCTTTTGCTATTTCAGAATTTACATACTGAGGGTTGTTTTTGTGATAACAAAACTTAAACCTGCGAACAAAAAATATTAAATGTGTAAAAATTACATTCTTTTTGAAAGATTTTTTCCGATTTTTGCTCATAATTGAAAGATTTGTGCTATTTTTGCAACTTGTTAGCACAATATTTATGGCAACTGTCACAGAAAAGACGATAGACATCGATGTCATCCTAAAGGAGAAAATGGGCTCTAAGGCGAAGTTTGTGCCTGGGGTGCTCGTTAGTTGGCTGAAGCGTATCATCCATCAGGATCAAGTGAATGCGTTTCTTTGGGATAGCCGTGATAAGAGTGGAGTAGAGTGGCTTGAGGAGTGTGTCAAATACCTAGACATGACACTTGAGATAGATGGTAAGGAGAATCTTCCTGACCCAGAAGATGGCAAACTCTACACTTTTGTTAGCAATCATCCACTTGGTGGTGAAGATGGTGTAGCGCTGGGTGCTATAATAGGGCGCCATTATAATGGCAAATTCCGTTATCTGGTTAATGACCTCCTAATGAATCTGCCTGGTCTTGCTCCGGTTTGTATTCCAATTAACAAGACTGGAGGTCAGAGTCGGAACTTTCCTGCTTTGGTGAAAGCTGGATTCGAGAGCGACAATCACATGCTGATGTTCCCTGCTGGCCTTTGTTCCAGGAAGCATAAAGGTGAAATCAGGGATATTCCTTGGTCCAAGACGTTTATTTCAAAGAGTGTTGAGTACCATCGCGACGTTGTTCCCATTCATTTTGGAGGACAGAACTCGAACTTCTTCTATAGGTTGGCGAATTTCAGTGATAAGTGCCTACCTTTCAACCTGGCGATGATGTTTCTTGTCGATGAAATGTACAAAAACGTACATAAAACCTTCCGCGTGGCTATCGGAAGACCAATCCCCTGGCAGACCTTTGATAAGAGTCGGAATGCCATTGATTGGGCCCAATATGTAAGAGAGAAAGTATATACCCTATAATCAATCCCCAACATCACCTTACAAAAATGGAAAAAGAGATTATTCAACCAATTGCGAAAAGTATCCTTAAGAGTGAGTTGACCCCAGAGCTCCAGCTTAGGATGACAAATAAGAGCAATAATGAGATATATATCATAACTGCTCACAATGCTCCTAATGTCATGAAGGAGATAGGCAGACTTCGCGAGATTGCTTTTCGTGAGGCTGGTGGTGGTACTGGAAAGGAAATGGATATCGATGAATTCGATACTTGTGAGAATTGTTATAAGCAGTTGATAGTATGGAATCCTGAAGAAGAGGAGATTATTGGAGGATATCGTTATATCTTGGGTACGGATTGGCAATATGATGATAAGGGACAGCCTATATTGGCAACAAGTCATATGTTCCATTTCTCGGAGAAGTTCATTAAGGAGTATGCTCCTTATACCATAGAGCTGGGACGTTCGTTTGTCTCTTTGCCATATCAATCATCAAGGATGGGTGCAAAAAGCCTCTTTGCTTTGGATAATCTGTGGGATGGTCTTGGGGCATTGACTGTCATCAAACCCAATGTTAAATATTTCTTTGGTAAGATGACGATGTATCCATCTTATATTCGTAAGGGTCGTGATATGATTCTCTATTTCCTCAAGAAGCATTTTGATGATAAGGAAAAACTTATTCTCCCGATGAAACCGCTGGAATTGGAAGCGGATCCATCCGAATTAGAAGCTCTTTTCTGTGAGGATGACTTTAGAGGTGACTATCGTATTCTTAATCGCGAGATACGTAATCTGGGTTATAATATTCCTCCTCTTGTTAATGCATACATGAGTCTTTCGCCAACAATGAAACTCTTTGGAACAGCAATAAACTATGGTTTTGGTGATGTTGAGGAAACGGGTATCCTCATTGCTGTTGATGAGATTCTCGAAGACAAGCGCGTACGGCATATTGACTCATACATCAAAGAGCATCCGGAAGCAATGAAGATAACCAGTGGTGCTAACAAGGTTATCTATAAGGAGCGCAAGGACTGATTTTTTCTATACGATTGGTAGAGAGATACCGCAAATCTTCTGATAGACATCTAATGCATAGACGTCTGTCATGCCGCTGATATAATCGATGACTGCCATCAGACGAGTCTCCAGATTTGGGGAGTCTATGTCGTATTGGCTGCTGACTCTGCTTATCAGTTGCTTGGAATAGAAGCGTTCTGGATGGCGCGCAGCCTCGATGAAATGGGCCATTAATGTCTCCATGATCTTATATCCGGAGAGTTCCACATCGAGTACAGGACGGCTCTTGTATATCCGTTTTGCAGACATCGATGCACAATCCTTATAAGCTTTGCAAGGTGCTGGTGAGATATGATCAATCAATGAACCTTCAAATGTGCCGTTGAGTATGTCCTGTTCATTGTTGCAGAATATCTTTACACACTCACTCTCCAGCAATCCTATGACACAAGCGCGCATATATACTATCTTCTCATTATTGTCGGTAAGACCTTCTTCCACTATTCTGTTAAGTATGCTCTGGCGTATATCGTCTCCAAAGAAACTGAGCAGGATATTTGTTGTCTCCTCGAATGAAAGAATCTTTAATTTATGTGCATCCTCCAGGTCCATTATCTCATAACAGATGTCATCAGCTGCTTCTACTAGATATACCAGTGGATGACGTGCGTAACGCAAGGGCTCACCTGGCTCGGATATGCAAATTATGCCCAATTCATCGGCAACTTTTCGGAATGTATCTTTTTCTTCATGGAAGAATCCGAACTTACCTTTCTTGCTCGGTGCAGATGATGAATATGGGTATTTTACGATACTGGCAAGCATGGAATAAGTCATTACAAATCCGCCAGCTCTGCGACCTTTGAACTGGTGTGTTAATAACCGAAATGCATTAGCATTTCCCTCAAAGTGCGTTATGTCATCCCAAAAGTGATGGCTTACCTCTCGTTGGAGATCGCTGCCAGGACCTTCAGTGAAGAATGTCTGGATGGCTTTTTCTCCACTATGCCCGAATGGAGGATTACCCATGTCGTGGGCAAGGCAGGCAGTGGCAACAATCTGCCCTATTTCAGAAAAGAGCGTATCATTGAGCTCTGGATGCTGTTTGATAAGATTACGGGCCACATCATTGCCAAGAGACATTCCTACACTTGATACCTCAAGGGAATGCGTAAGGCGGTTGTGCACAAAAACACTGCCAGGAAGTGGGAATACCTGAGTTTTGTTCTGAAGACGACGGAAGGGGGCGGAGAAGATAAGACGGTCATAATCTCTTTTGAACTCCGTTCTGTCGTCATGACGCTTGGGATGTCTGTCCTCTTGCCCAAGGCGTTTGTTTGATATCAGTTGCTGCCAATTCATCATAATTGACTGCAAAAGTACTAAAATGGCGACAGATTTTTGCCTTTTTTACTAAAAAATTATATTAATCTGTGTTAATCTGTCTGTTCTGTGCATAAAAATGATTACTTTTGCACATTGTTAAAATGTAATTTTAAAATTATGCTTAAGATAAAAGTCGTCAATAAGGGTCATCAACCCCTTCCACAATATGCTACTGAGCAGAGTGCTGGCATGGACTTAAGAGCCAATCTCGATGCTCCGGTGACACTGAAACCACTTGAGCGGAGACTGATACCTACAGGATTGCATATCGCATTGCCAGCAGGTTACGAAGCTCAGGTCCGTCCTCGCAGTGGTCTTGCTCTGAAGAAAGGGATTACCGTACTCAACACCCCAGGCACCATTGATGCTGATTATCGTGGCGAGATAGGTGTTGTCCTTATCAACTTGTCACAGGATGAGTTTGTCGTTGAGGATGGTGAGCGTATCGCCCAGATGGTGATAGCCCGTCATGAACAGAGTGATTTCGAAGAGGTTGAGATTCTCGACGAGACAGAACGTGGTGAAGGTGGCTACGGTCATACAGGTGTAAAGTGAGAAAGAGTCTCTATAGGGAAACAGTGCTCTTGTGGAGCATGGCTCTGGTGATAGCAATCATCGGCCTGTCTTCGTGTGCAGCAGGGGTCGTAGGGGGCATGGTTGGCGGAGAGGTTGATGTCCCTAGGCTTTCTCCAGAGAATCAGCGCCTCTACGATCATTATTTCCTTGATGCGATGGTTCAGCGTCAGAAAGGAAACAATGATGCAGCTTTCGACCTGTTACGTCATTGCCTGGATATCAATCCAAATGCGGCAGAAGCATACTATTACCTCGCCCAGTACTATAGTGCCTTGAAAGATAATGCTACTTCTGTCAGCTACTTCCAGAAGGCATCTGTATTGGCTCCGAATAATGAGACCTTCCTTGAGACATTGGCTCAGGTATATGTTCGCCAACAGGATTATCAGGCTGCAATAAATGTTATAGAACGTCTTTATGATAAAAATAAAGATCGTGAGGATCTGCTCGAGATGTTGTTCCAGTTGTATCAGCAGGTAGAAGATTATCCTCATGCCGTAGGTGTACTTGAGCGTATTGAGAGTATTGACGGCAAGAGTGAACGTATCTCTGTTGCCAAGAGCGAGGTGTATACTCGTATGAACAACAGTAAAGCCGCTGTTGCTGAGATGGCAGAACTGGCACGTCAATATCCCAACGACCTTAACTACCTCGCTATGTATGGTGAGAGTCTGATGATGAATGGTCAGCCGAAGAAGGCATTGGAGATATATGACAGGATCCTGAAAGAAGAGCCTGAAAACAACAGGGTGCTGATGTCGTTGCGTACATATTATCAGGCAATGGAAAGACCTGAAGTCGCCGACTCACTGACTCTCAGAGTACTGCTGGGAAAGAATACCAGTCAGGAAGAGAAGGTTTATCTCATCCGTCAGGTCATCGGTGCCAACGAGAGGGCAGGAGGCGACAGTACAGAGGTGCTCCGATTGTTCCGTAGGGTGATGAATGTCGACACCACCGATGTTGATATTCCTCTGCTTTGCGCTACATACATGGATCTCAAGAAGATGCCTGCCGACAGCATAAAACCTGTATTGCATCATATCCTTGATCTTGCCCCAGATAATTCTGCTGCCCGTCTTCATCTTGTGGGATATGCATGGGCTGATGGTGACAAGGACAGGGTAATAGAACTTTGTCAGACTGCCCGCCAGTATAATCCTGACGACATGGCTTTCTATTATTATCAGGGTATAGCCTACTATCAGCGAGACAGCCTCGATCAGGCATTGTCCACTTTCCAGAATGGCGTGAGTGTCATTAAGGAGGATAGCAATCCTGACATCGTTTCCGACTTCTATGAGGTGATGGGAGAGATCCTACATAAGAAAGACCGTACCACTGAGGCTTTTGCTGCCTATGACTCTTGTCTGCAGTGGAAACCAGACAATATTCCCTGTCTGAATAACTATGCATATTATCTCAGCCTTAGAAACGAACAGTTAGAGCGAGCTGAGCTGATGAGCCATAAGACTATCAAGGCAGAACCCAAGAATGCCACATATCTCGATACTTATGCCTGGATACTCTTCATGCAACAGAGATATACGGAGTCAAAGATATATATCGATCAGGCTCTACAGAATCTAGATACGGTTGTCGTCGATGGAGATACGATAAGCAACTCTGCCATTTTTGAACATGCAGGCGATATCTATTGGCACTGTGATAATCGTAATGAGGCCCTCTCTTTCTGGGAGGATGCCCTTAAAGGCGATAGTGAGAATAAGGTACTCATAAGAAAAATCAAACTTAAAAAATATCTTAAAGAATGAAACCATCAAGTATTTTAAAGATTGCCGTACTGGCAATGCCGTTAATGTTATCTTCTTGTATTTTCCACAAGAAGGCAGTAAAGGAAGAGGCTTCAAAACCATTGACAGCTGAAGAACTTAGCAAGAAGGACTTTGTTGAGAGAGTTCAGGACAATGTTCAGACATCCCGTTTTATCACTTCTAAGGTAAAATTCTCCGTGGAGGTAGGGGTTCAGAAGCTTACTCTCACAGGAAATCTCAAGATGAAGCGTGACGATGTTATCCGTCTGCAGCTGATGGCCTTCGGATTCGTTGAGGCAGGACGTATTGAAATGACAAAGGACTATGTGCTCATCATGGACCGTATTAACAAACAGTATCTCAAGGCTCCTTGGATGCAGATTGACTTCCTTCGCAACAGTGGTCTGAACTTCACCTCTATGCAGGCTCTCTTCTGGAATGAGTTGTTTAAGCCCAACCCAGTGATTGTCGGTAAGAAGGCTCTGGCTGATACCACTGCTACATACCAGACCATTGAGAGTGGCGACGATATGATCTTACAGCTCAATGAGGGTAAGATGGACTATAGCTGGCTCGTTGGTCGTAAGGATGCTCTTATCAAGATGGCAAATATCCAGTATAAGGATCGTTTCAATGCAGAAAACAGCGCTCAGTTAAACTGGGATTACGATAAGTTTGAGACCTACTCTGGTAAGAAGTATCCAATGAAGCATGCCATCGCTCTTACTACAGCTAAGAAGGAGGTAAAGCTCGGTATGTCACTTAATTATATTGGAAGTGATACAGAGTGGGAGACACGTACTGAGGTGTCCAACAAATACCGTGAGGTGACTGTCGATGAGATCTTGCGCCGCTTCATGTCACTCTAATGCAATAGGTGAATAGTGAGTAATAAGGTAAGAAGATTGTTTAGGGGGAATTTTATGGTGATAGTGCTTATGGCACTATTCACCTTGTATTGTTCACTTTTCACAACTACTGCCGTAGCCCAGAAGAAGACTACGACAAAAACAGTCTCCAAGAAGCAGCCTGCCAAAAAGCAAGCAGTCAAGTCAACAGGAAAACAGCTGGCAACCAAGAAAAAACAGACAAAGAATACTCAACCCAAGCAACCCGCTGTAACTGTCAAAGGTCTCCAGAACCAGCGTCAGCAGCTTCAGAAGCAGATGAAGGAGCAGGAACGCAGGCTTCGTCAGAATGAAAAGGATGTGAAGGCCCGTCTTCAGAATCTGATGATTATCAATACGGAGATCAGTGACAAGCGGAAGACCATTGATACCATCCGTCGCGATATTGTCACTCTCGATGGTAACATCAATACGCTGAACATTCAGTTGGGTAATCTTGAGAAGGAACTTGCTGTCCGTCAGGACAGATTCAAGAAATCAGTGAGATATATGCATCACAATCGTGGCATACATAACCAGCTTATGTTTGTCTTCAGTGCGAAGAATTTCTCTCAGATGTTCCGTCGTATGCGGTTTATGAGAGAGTATGCTGTTTATCAGCGTGCTCAAGGTGAAGCTGTCAAATCGATGCAGGCCCAGGTGGAGGAGGCGATGGCTGAGCTCTCTACCTCTAAGAAACAGAAAAACGACCTTCTCGTCAGGGATGAGCAAGAGAAGAGGGCTCTTGAGGGCAAACAGGCAGAACAGCAGAATGTGGTAAACTCTCTTCAGAAACAACAGAAGACTATCCAGAGCATTCTTGAGCAGCAACGTAAGAAAGACGCTGCTCTTAATGCCCAGATCGACAAGATGATTGCTGAGGAGATAGCCCGTGCCAAAGCCCGTGCTGAGGCAGAGCGGAAGAGAGCTGCTGCAGAGGAGGCTCGTAAGAAACGTGAGGCAGAACTGGCACGAAAGAAAGCTGAGGCAGAGGCTGCTGCCAGAGAGAATGCCCGTCGTATTGCTGAGGCCAAAGCCAGGGAAGAGAAAGCAAAGGCCGAGGCTCGTGCTGCTGCCAGGAAGTCAGAGATGGAGAGGGCTGCTGCTGAGAAAGCTGCACGTGATGCTGAGAATGCCCGTAGGGCAGCAGAACGCAAGGCTGAGGCAGAGAAGAAAGCTCACGAGAATGAGATGGCTGCCGCTAAGAAGAAATCAGAGGAAGAATGGTCTGTATCTTCTGAGGATCGTCGCCTGAGTGGTAACTTTGAGAGTAATAAGGGTAGGTTCCCAATGCCTATCATCGGACCCTATAAGATAGTGAATACACAAGGGCAGAACCGTGTTGAGGGTCTGAAAGGTACAACGATAAGGGAATTGCGAGGTATAGAACTGAAAGGACAGCCTGGTGCACAGGTACGTAGTATATTTGATGGTGAGGTGAGTGGTGTCGCACGTTATGGTGATGCCGTAATAGTTATCGTGCGCCATGGAATGTTCTTCTCTGTTTATAGCGACCTTAGCTCTGCAAGTGTCAGACGAGGACAGAAGGTCAGTGCACGACAGACCTTAGGAGTAGTAAACCGTGAGGGCACGATGAGATTTGAAATCCGTCGTATATCGGGTGCTCCGGTCAATCCCCTTGCCTGGCTGGCAAGATAATCCTATAGCCTGATATCGGAAAGAAGATTCACGTAAGTCTCTATTGCATGTTCTATCTCTGAGATGCGGATATACTCATTTGCAGAGTGGCTTCGTGCAGACTTTCCTGGTCCCAACTTGAAGGAGCTGAATGGCATAAGTGCCTGATCGCTGAGTGTAGGACTTCCGAAAGGCCTCATACCCATAGCCTTACATTTCTTTATCAGTGGGTGTGACTCTGTTATTGATGATGAGTGCAGACGGAAAGAGCGTGGCTCAAGCCTGCATTTCTTCATCTTCTTACGAAGGAACTCATATAAGAACTCATTCTGGTAGTACTCATTGGTACGTATGTCTATTACAAAATGCAGTGAGTCGGGAATAACATTATGTTGCGTTCCTGCTTCAACAACTGTTACTGTCATCTTGGTCTCTCCAAGCAGAGGACTGACCTTCCTGAATCTATAATCCCTTAGCCATACAAGGTCATCAAGGGCTTCATAGATGGCATTCACCCCCTCGTTTCTTGCTGCATGACCAGATACTCCATCGGCATAACCGTCAATCACCATAAGACCTTTCTCTGCTATGGCTGGTTGCATGCCAGTGGGCTCTCCCACGATTGCTACGTCAATATTCGGCAGCTTTGAGAGTACTCTGCTGAATCCGTCCCTGCCGGAAATCTCTTCCTCGGCAGAGGCCACCCATAGGATGTTGTAGTTACGCGGCTTGTTAAGCATGATACGGTATGTCTGCAACAAAGAAACAAGACCACCGCCACAATCGTTGGAACCAAGACCATAGAGTATGTCACCTTCCTGCACTGCCTTATATGGATCACGAGTCCAGCTGCTTACTGGTTTTACTGTGTCGATGTGGGCATTAAGCATTACCGTAGGACGATCGTTCTGCCAGTCAGGACAACCAACCCACAGATTATTTGCCTCTCTGCCATGAGGCAGCTGCCACTTGTCGAGATATGATGACAACAGATTGGCGGCATTCTCTTCGTTCCTACTTACCGAAGGTGTCTCGATAAGAGCCTTCAGCAGTTCTACAGCGTCGTTCAAAAACTGATTCAGATGTTCCATACGATTGAATATTTCTGCAAAGGTAGTACAAATTGCATTAAAAACAAAATAAAAGGAGAGTTTTTTGATATCCCACAAAAAAAGATGCCACAACTCTCGCGAGCAGTGGCATCAAAAAGCCTATGTTTAACTAAAAATCCTTTTCTCTAAAAGAAATTTCCAGCCTTTCGGCTAAAAATTTGAAAGTTTAAAAGGGAGCTTCACAGCGACCTCCTGTTATCCAGTTGAAAACTTTCTCTTACCAATAACTAAAAACCTAAAACTATAAATATTACTACTAACCTAAAACAATCTATTAACCTTTTGACGATGCAAAGGTACAACGATTTTTGTATTTTCGCAAGACTTTATGTATATTAAGTGTAATTTTGCCCTTTATTCTTGATGTAAATCAAGGGATTGTGTGCGAGAACACTAAAAAAACACCCCTTTTTCTTTGATTATTCCAAAACTTACACTACCTTTGCGTGCGAAATATAATAATGTATAGAAGATGAAGAAAATGTTGGCTATAGTCATCGTGCTGCTTGTTGCTGTGCTGATGACATTAACAAAACCCGACGAGCAGAAACATAAGGATGCTATGATGTCGGCTATCAAGGAGTTTGTGGATCAGGAAGCACAGGACAGAGGCTATAAGGACAATGTTCTCACCAAATTGGGTAAGGGCATTGTGAATACAGCCATCAAGACTGCCCTGAACTCCAAATTGAAGTTTAACGACTATTATATCTTAAATACCTCTTACGTGAAACTTGATGGCGAGAACCAGCTGTTGTCACTCGGTGCTTTCGGACATGTCTTTACCTTCGATAAGGATATGCTCAAGGAGAAACTTGAGGAAGCTACGAAGACCAAGGAGGTAGAGATGCTTCAGAAAGAGGCGGCTAAAGATGAGGCCAAGGCTCTTAAGAAACAACTGAAGGAGGAGCGCAAGCGCCAGAAGAAGTTGGAGAAGGAAGCTAAGAAGAAGGCAAAAGAGGCTGCCAAGGAAGCCAAGCGTAAGGCCAAGGAAGCAGAAAAAGAGGCCAAGCGTAGAGCTAAGGAGGCTGCCAAGGCTGCAAAGGAAGCTGCCAAGGATTAAAATATAGTAGAAGAGGTGCGAGTACTGATAGTAAATACCAGCGAGCGGACAGGTGGTGCTGCCGTTGCTGCCAATCGTCTGATGATGACACTAAATAATAATGGTGTCAAGGCAAAGATGCTTGTCCGTGATAAGGAGAGTGAGTCTCTCACTGTCGTAGGACTGCCCAAGTCGCCCATGCTCAACTGGCATTTCCTCTGGGAGCGTCTTGTCATCTTCTTCCGTTGTGGATTCTCACGTAAGCATCTCTTTGAGATAGACCTCGCAAATGCAGGATCAGACATTACCAGACTCCGCGAGTTTCAGGAGGCTGATGTCATCCATCTGCATTGGATCAACCAGGGCATGCTCTCTCTGAGTGGTATCCGCAAGATATTGAGGAGTGGCAAACCCGTAGTGTGGACGATGCATGACATCTGGCCTGCTACTGCTATCTGTCATCTCACACTCAGCTGCCGTAACTTCACTACCCATTGCCGTAACTGCCGGCTCTTGCCTGGCGGAGGTTCTTCCACTGACCTCTCCTCAAGCATCTGGCGGAAGAAGGAGAAGATGTTTGAAGATGGTACGATATATTTCGTTGCCTGTAGTCATTGGCTTGAACAGGAGGCAAAGGCAAGTGCCCTGCTGAGGGGTCAGAAGATAGTAAGCATCCCCAATCCTATCGACACCCATGTCTATCGCCCAGGTGATAAGATGGCTGCACGCAGGAGCCTTGGCCTGCCAGAGGATAAACGTCTTATACTCTTTGTCTCCCAACGTGTCACCAACAAGAACAAAGGCATGGACTATCTCATTGAGGCCTGTCGACAGTTGGAGGGTTATGAGGTAGTGATATTGGGCGGACATGCTGAGGAGGTGGTCGACCAGCTGCCTCTGAAGGCACATCCCCTTGGCTATGTAAACGATGAGCATCGCATAGTAGAGGTTTATCAGGCTGTGGATGTGTTTGTACTTCCATCCCTGTCAGAAAACCTTCCCAATACTATCATGGAGGCGATGGCCTGTGGTGTGCCTTGCGTAGGCTTCAGGGTAGGTGGAATACCTGAGGAGATAGATCATAAGCATAATGGCTATGTGGCCGAGTATCGTGATGCAGATGATCTGGCGAGGGGTATACGTTGGATACTCTCTGAGGCTGATTACCACCAACTCTCACAGGATGCAGTACGTAAGGTTGCCCATAGCTATTCACAACAGAGTGTCGCTATCAGCTACCTCGATGTGTATCATCAGGCGATGGCTTTCAAACACTATAATCTATGATCAAGGTCACCTACGTCACCATAACTTATAATGCAGCAGCTGTTCTGAGACGTACTCTTGACAGTGTGCTTTCCCAGGATTATCCTGACATCACCCATCTTATCATCGATGGTGCTTCCACTGACGATACCATGAAGATTGTAGAGGATTATATCGAGCGTTCCAATGCTGCTGACAATGGTCATCGTATTCATTTCACCTCAGAGCCCGACAAGGGTATCTATGATGCCATGAACAAAGGTCTCCGGAGTCTTGATGGTGATTATGTCTGTTTCCTCAATGCCGGTGACTTCCTCCCATCCTCCAATACAGTCAGCCACCTTATTGCAGCGGTATCAAGTTCTTCTCTCTTCACTCTACACTCTCAACTCCCCTCTGTCCTCTATGGTGACACTGATATTGTAGATTCTAACGGCAATTTCCTCCATCACCGTCGTCTGGCTCCCCCAGAGAATCTCACCTGGAAGTCATTCCGTCATGGCATGCTTGTATGTCATCAGGCCTTCTATGCCCGTACTGACTATGCCATTGCCACACCATATAATCTGCAATACCGATACTCAGCAGATGTCGACTGGTGCATACATATCATGAAGGCAGCTGCAGAGGAGGGAGTGCCTATGCTGAACCTCCACATGGTGGTGGCCAACTATACCCAGGAGGGACAGACAACACTCCATCACCGTGAGTCGCTCAAAGAGCGTTACAGGGTAATGGAGTGTCATTACGGCAGAGTGCAGACATTTTTCATGCACTGCTGGTTCATTATTCGTGCTGTCCTGAAATCTTAGCGATACTTGTTGAATTCCCTTAGTGCAGGCAGGGCTCTGCCTGTATGGTTGTCAAACAGGCCTCTGTTTACCCAACAGTCAGTGACATTATTGCCAACGGCATTCTCCTCAGGATACCACCAGAAGAGACCAATGACGTTATGGTGGCGTTTCAGCTCTGTAACCAGTTCTGAGGTGAACTGTGTCTGACCTTCGACGCTGATAGGGTAGTACTCAGAATACTGTTCTGGAGTGGCCCATCTGTCATTCTCGTGTGAGTAGTAGGCTGCCGTCTCTACGATCATCACAGGCTTCTCAGGGAAGAGCCATGCAAGGCGTTCGAGATTTTTGCCAAGATTGGGTATCGACTTATGCCACATGGGGTAGTAGCTGAGGCCGATGATGTCATAGTCTACATGGCGACGTCGCAACTGCTGATAGTAGTTACGGGTTACATCCCAGTCGCCAGCCTTCTCTGTATGAATGATAATCTGAGACTTCGGACAGACCTCTCTGCAAGCCTTTGCTCCTGCCTTTATGAAATCGCAGAGGATATCCCAACGCTTCGACATGCTCTCTTCGTCTCTGGGCGCATCTTTGGGGTAGAGCTGACCAGTTGGCCACAGCATGCCGTTGGTAATCTCATTGCCCACCTGAATCATCTCTGGTGAGATGCCAGCACGCTTGAGGCCAAGCAGAGAGTTCCTGGTATGGGCATATACGCTATCTGCAAGCTGACGGGCATCGGCATTCTCCCAGGCTTTGGGGGTGAACTGTTTGCCGGGATCTGCCCATGTGTCACTGTAATGGAAGTCGAGCATCACCTGAAGACCAGCCTTCTTGGCCTGGCGACAGAGACGAGTGACGTATTTCAGGTCCTGACATACTCCCTCGCCCTTATGTTGTTCTGGGGCATTATCTGGATTGACGAACAGGCGCACTCGGATCATGTTCCAGCCCTGCTTCTTAAGCCAAGGCAGCAATGACACTTGCCGACCGTCATAATCTTTATATATTGTGCCTTGTTCCTCGTACGAAGGCAGAAGCGATACATCACCGCCTAGATAACGCTGAGCATTGCCTGTCAGCCACAGACAGCAGAAAATGACTGTAACAAATAGCCCTCTCATCCGATTACTTAAGTATTACCTTCTTCTTGTTTACGATATAAACACCCTTAGGGAGATTCTCCAGCTTGCCATCCGTGCGGACCAGACGACCATCGAGGGTGTAAACATTTCCGTTGCCGTTAGCATCTAAGATTACAGAACTAATACCTGTGTAAGTGCCGGTTACATCGTTTACCAGATACTTATCACCTTCCTTTGTGCTGGAAATCTCAAAGAACTTATCAGTGGTGACATTTGTTACATCGACGGTTTGTGGACTGCCTGTGCCAGTGCTGAACACGAAGCTCACTGCATCGTAGTCTTCATTTATTGTGTAGGTCTGTGTATACCATGTCTTACCTCCCACTTCTGTGGTGTTTGTTATTTGGTCACCAGGCCATTTTCCACTCTTTGGACCATGACTGTCATCGCCACCCCATGACCAGAAGTTTACCTTGTTCCAGCCCACCTGATCGACATTCACTCTAACGGTTATTGTATATTTATCGAATTCGCTGGGTTTGAATGTCGGGTAGTTAATGCTTTCAGGGGTAATACCACTGACATAATAAGCGTAGTGGTAGCCACTGATGGCTTTCTTCCATTCTGTTCCTGTAGGCTGATAGCTGTCGGCCTTAGTGCCTACGACACAAAGCAATTTGCCTTTGCTGCCAGTGGTCTGTACTACATAGTAGTCCTTGTTAGATGCCATGTTTAATGTTTCACTGGTGTTTGTGATACCTACAGCCTTGCGCACTGCCACCATATTGGCAATCTCCTGCTTATAGGATTTCCAGTGTTTAAGGAATACGCATGGTGTACCCGGCATGGCCAGCATGAAGGCATTGGCAGCAAGAGTATCTTTACGTATTGGGTCTTGCTCGGCATTAGAGCGTTTCTCTGTGTCATGATTCTCTACGAAGGTAATGGCATACTGACGGTAGTTAGCATCTGACATAATGCTTGCTGCAGACAGCAGAGTGAAGTTTGGGTCCTGATTCCAGTTCTTACTGTTATTATCATTGTTACTACCTCTAAGAGCATTACGTACAGTATAGCGGAAGGGGAAGTCAAAAGCTGCACTTTGTATCTTTCCATCTACTTTAGTTCCATTGATCCAGTTTTTTACGGTTGTGGCGTTGCCGTCCCAGTATTCTCCTACAGAGTAATTGACACCGGCAGTGGTGTTATAAAGACCTGTGAAAGAGGCACTGTAGCCTTTCACCATGTCATAGCGGAATCCCGTATACCCCAGGTCATTAAGCAAGAATTTGAGATAGGCATGTACATTCTTCTGTACGTTCTCACTCTTATGGTCAAGGTCTCGCATACCGCCCCAGCCTTCTCCTGTATCATTATTACTACTGAGACTGTAGCCGTTCTGATCTGCCCATTTCTTTGTTGCTCCATCATCATCGTTGGCACAGATGTCCGTCGATGTCAGTTCGTAGGTGACACCATTGTATGTCTCCTTAGGAAAGTCCACCCAGTTGCTTACATTCTTGCGGTGGTTTATCACCACGTCTGCTATGGTACCGATTCCTTTCTGTTTGAAGGTCTTGATCATTGAGCGTAATTCCGCCTCACTTCCGAAACTGCTGTTCTGGTTAAACCAGTATAGGTCGTCATAGCCCATTGATGTACCACCGCTGTTTCCACTCTGTGGCACCCATATCAGGTCGAAGGTAGTGGCCAGTTCGTCTGCTTGTTTTTCTAAGCGTGTCCACTGAGTATCATTGAAGGAATCCCAGAAGAATCCCTGCAGCATTACTCCATCGTAATTTGCTGGCCAGCCTTGAGCTGACAGTGAAATGGCGGAGATGATGGCGATAATAGTTGTGTAAAGTCTTTGCATATGCTATTCTTTTTGATTGTTGATACTGGTGCAAAAATACAAAAAATGCTTATTCGCTGTATTCCAAAGGGCTATATTAGTGCAAGTTACGTTGTGCAAACGATTGTCTTTTGCAAGAATTAACATGAAGTTACGCTCCAAATATCAGATTGTTTTGTACCTTTGCACCATAAAAATGAAAATCTTTATGAAAAAACTATTGTGGACATTGATTGTAGTGGTGGCTGTTTTTGTGATAGCGCTGATTGGTGGTAGCTTTTATATGCTCGACTATTCGTTGGCACCTGATCCAAACAGAATGGATACCGATTCCTGCTATCAGCAGCAGTTCGAAGCCTATCCTGAGAGCAAGGAGTGGGTGGATAGCCTGAAGAGTGTAGGGGCCTTGCGAGACACCTTCCTTACGATGCCTTCAGGTGAGCGGCATCATGCTTTCTATGTCGACAGAGGCAGCAGTCGAACGGCTATCGTTGTTCATGGTTGGCGTGACTGCGCCATCAAGTTCTTCTGGCTGGCCCGTATCTATGAGCATGAGTTGGGATATAATGTCGTGATGCCCGAGCTGCATGGCTGTGGTGAGAGTGAGGGAGAGGCCATTCAGATGGGCTGGAAAGACAGGCTCGATGTCATGCAGTGGATGAAGACTTTCCAAGCTGATACGATGGTGGTTCATGGCGTGTCGATGGGAGCTGCCACAACGATGATGTTGTCTGGCGAACAGATTCCTGAGGGTATCAAGGACCTGCGTTTTGTTGAGGATTGTGGCTATACCTGTGTATGGGATGAGTTTGCCGGGCAGCTGAAAGAGCAGTTCGGCCTGCCTGAGTTCCCTCTGATGCATTCCACCAGTATGCTTTGCAAACTTCGTTATGGCTGGAGTTTTGATGAGGCATCGGCCTTAAAGCAGGTGGCCAAGTGTCATTATCCTATGCTGTTCATTCATGGTGATGCCGACACCTTCGTGCCATCACAGATGGTCTATCCTCTCTATGAGGCTAAGCCGGAGCCGAAGTCGATCTGGATAGCCTCAGGTGCAGAGCATGCCCTGTCTTATAAGGAACACAAGGCAGAATATATTAGCCTGATAAGGGCCTTTGTTGGTCGTTAACCCTTGAGTTTACTAATTGTAGACGTCATACCTATAAGCGTCATAAGCGTCACTGCGTCACAGCGTCTTTTTTAGAAAAACAGATATGCACGCAGAGACAATAGAGAATAATGGTTAATATTTATTAATTATTTAATATATTATATATAAGGTACGTATATTTTGAGTTTTGCGGGCGAAAAACGTGCATATTTACAAAAATCAAAAATGACGCAGTGACGCTGTGACGGTTTCGAGTATTCCAAATAAATACCATTTTTGACTTTACAAATTTTAACTAGAAGTTTTAAAACAAATATTTGCTATGGCGTGAAAATGTTCGTATCTTTGCAATGTCAAAAGAGGATGATTTTTTTGCGGCCTAGGCAGGGAGAATATTTTTCCTGGTGCACGAGGGAATTTTTCCTGGGCAGAGCCAAAATTGAGAGTCCGAATGGCGACAAAGAAAATAATTAACAACAGTCTATTAACTTTTTAAATTAATTAAATTATGGCACTTAAAGTAAAAGCAGTTGAGCAGTTCGCTCTTCCCAAGTCCTTCCCAAGCATTTCGCAAGCCCTTAGCAAGCATTTCGCAAGCTCAAACAGCCACTTTGAGTATGCCAACACCTTGCCTACTCCTTGCCAACACCTTGCCTACACTACGCCAATACCCAACAAATTATAACTTAGCAATCTCTGAACAAAAGTGATTGTCACATAGAATGCAGCCGCTTTTTTTTTCGTTTTTATTTCTTTGTTTGCAATTATTTTACTATCTTTGCCGACATTAATTGGAAATACTAGGAAAATATGATAGATAAAGAAACTCGTGAGCGGATAATTGCGCTTGTGCATCAGGAGGTGGTGCCGGCTATTGGATGTACTGAACCTATGGCTGTGGCGCTGTGTACAGCGAAGGCAACAGAGCATCTTGGTTGCAGGCCGGAGAGGATTGAGGCTCTGCTGAGTGCCAATATCCTGAAGAATGCTATGGGAGTGGGTATTCCAGGCACAGGGATGATAGGGCTTCCTATCGCCATCGCATTGGGAGCGCTCATCGGTAAGAGCGAGTATCAGCTCGAGGTACTTAAGGATATTACACCAGAGGCGCTGGAAGAGGGCAAGGAGTATATCAGCCAGAACAGGATATCTATAGGCTTGAAGGAAGGCGACTGCGATAAGCTGTATATCGAGGTGATTGTCACTTCAGGCGACAAGAGCGAAAGGGCTGTCATCGCTGGTAGCCATACTCATTTCGTTTCAGGCGATGCCAGTTATAGCAGGACATCAGCCTCCGATGATGCTGAAGACGGGATAGAACTTAACATGCGGCTGGTGTATGACTTTGCAACTACAGCACCCCTCGATGAGATACGATTCATAGAGGAGGCTCGTAAATATAATATGGATGCGGCTCGTGAGGCTCTGAAGGGTAATCATGGACATAACCTTGGCAAGACTATCGACCGTCCGTTGGCTAAGGGCATCTTCGGCAATAGTATCTACTCACATATCATCTCTCGTACGGCCTCTGCCTGTGATGCTCGTATGGGCGGGGCGATGATTCCTGTGATGAGCAATTCCGGCAGCGGCAATCAAGGCATCTGTGCCACAAACCCTGTCTGCGTGTACGCCAAAGAGAACGAGAATACAGAGGAAGAGCTGCTTCGAGGACTGATGCTCAGTCACCTGACCGCTATCTATATCAAACAGAGTCTTGGCAAACTCTCGGCTCTCTGTGGTTGTGTTGTGGCCTCGATAGGCAGTAGCTGTGGTATTACATATCTTATGGGGGGCGACTACGAACGAGTATGCTATTCCGTTAAGAATATGATAGCCAATCTCACAGGTATGATCTGCGATGGAGCCAAGCCCTCGTGCTCACTGAAGATTACCTCAGGCGTGTCTACGGCTATGCTCTCTTCACTATTGGCAATGGAGGGCAAATGTGTATCGTCGGAGGAGGGTATTGTTGACGACTCTGTCGATAAGAGCATCCGTAATCTTACGAGCATTGGTGCAGAGGCGATGTGCAAGACTGACGAGATGGTGCTTAATATAATGACAACTAAATGCTAACGAATATGATAGAACTTAAAAACGACCTGCTGACGGTCATCGTGTCAGAGAAGGGAGCAGAGCTCCAGAGTATTAAGGATGCAGAGGGAAAGGAATATCTGTGGCAGGCAGATCCGAAGTATTGGGGACGTCGCTCACCTATACTGTTTCCTATCGTTTGCAGTGTGAATAACGAGACTTATCGCGTAGATGGCAAGGAATATCATCTTCCACGTCATGGATTCGCTCGAGATGCCGAGTTTACGCTTATCTCCAAGAGCGAGCGCAAGGTTACTCTGGCTCTGGAGTCGTCAGAGAAGACAAAGGAGGTATATCCATACGACTTTACGCTGTCGATTAGCTATGTGCTCGACGATAACAAGATTGGAGTGATTTGGCACGTGCATAACACAGACACTCGAGAGATACACTTCCAGATAGGAGGTCATCCGGCTTTCAACGTGCCCGATATGAAGCCTGGGGCAGATCAGCAGGGCCGTATCCGCCTTGACAATTCAGACCCTATGGATGCCCTTCACAGCTATCCTGACAGCTCGCATGAGATGGACGAGGTGCCTTTCATTGAGGCAGAGGACGGAATGATGGAGTTTTCAAACAATACCTGGCGCAATGACTCTATCAAGGTGCATAAGTGCCAGCTGCATCGTGCTGAGCTGCTCAACAAGGCTGGAGAGCCAGAGGTGACTGTAGAGTTCCGTACGCCTGTTGTGGCTTTCTGGAGCCCTTACGGCAAGCAGGCGCCTTTCGTATGCATCGAGCCTTGGTATGGCATTGGTGACCCTCGTGGATTCGATGGTGAGTTCAAGGACAAACCCCTGATGAATCATCTCCAGCCAGGAGCATCTTTCATGTCGAAGTATACGATTACTATAGGATAGATTTCAGTTAACAATAAATTGGGTCAGGATCAATGTGTAATTACACAACAGTCCTGACCCCATGTGTAAAAAATCGACTTATACAAAAGCGGGCAGCTCGTAAAGGGCCGCCCGCTGATGATTATTCGATTGTCTGATTACTCTACTGTGCAGTAGATGTTGTCAGAGGTCTTACGAGTAGGATAGAGCTTAACAGTAGAACCTGCAACGAAGATGTTATCACCGTTAGCAACCAAGTTATCAAGTGTTGCACCACCGAGGTTGATAGCCCAATCTGCATTCACACGGAACTTCCAACCAGCTGCTGTTACAGCTGCGCCAGTTACTTCGAAGCAATAGTCTGTAGCATTCCAAGTCATCTCGGTGTCGCCACCCCAGCCGTTGAAGTCGCCGATGAGTCCCATCTTCTCTACCTTAACAGCGTCGATACTGTTGGTGCCGAGGTTGAGTGTTACAAAGTATACACCCTCACTTGCGTTAGCCTTGAAGTTACCACCACCATCAGCAAAATCGCCGGTGATACCACCGGTCATGTGGCCGGTATTGATCTCTGTGCCCCAGTCGCCAGCAACCTTCTGGAACTTGAACTCATTGCCCCAGCCGTTAGGATCTGCGCAATAGACAAAGCCAGTGTAAATTCCGTTTGCTTCGTCAGTGAGAGCAAGTTTCTGCTCTGCATTTGCCCATCCGTCGGTAGCACCGATGAAGTAAACAAATGGCTCAAAATTAAGCTCGGCAATTTCGAAGGTCATCTCAAGCATGTTGATGGTGATACGATAATGCTTAGCCTTACCGTCAACCTTAAATGAACCATCATCAGTCAGTTTTGTACGTGGTGCAAGTGTACCAGTCAGACCATTCTCGCCATTACCGGCAGTCTGTCCGAGCAGCTTAGACCAAGCACCGTCAGCACCTGCACCAATGGCATCGATAGCATCCTTGTCGCCAATAGCGAACCACATGTCACTACCTGTACCGTCAAACATATAAGTGAAGACAGGATCCTCGAATACGCTCTTGTTAGAGTGAGAGAACTTCATGGTAAGTGCTGAAGCTGCATTCCACTCACCAGGACCACCGATGAGGTAGTAAGAATCAGCGATGTTGATGGTCTCTACTACGAAGGTCTGTTCCATCATATCGATAGTAACCTTGATCTTCTTAGCACCGGCAGGTACGCAGAATGAGTTGTCACCACCAAGATTATAACGGCGGTCAAGGCTGCCAGAAGGAGCAGTGTTCTCACCTCCTACGATACCATACAGCTGACTCCAGTCGCCTGCACCAATTGCATCGCAAGCCTCGTCATCACCGATTGCAAACCAAGTGTCTCCCTCAGCAGCATCAAAGATAACTGTGAAGATAGGATCAACATATACATCCTCGCCACTATGCTCAAACTTGATGCTACGAGCGGCTGCAGAGCCTGCCCAATCGTTAGGACCACCGACGATGTAATAAGCAGAAGCAATCTTTACGCGATCAAGTGGAGTAAGAGAAATCTTTGATGAAGCAAAGAAATCGCTGCTGGGATTACCTATGCGAGCAGCTGCATCGCCCTTTGTAACTGTGTACATAATAGTACGAATGTACAGATCAGTAGTTGCAGGGTTTTTGCTGATATAGTCGAAATATGCATTCTCCAGATCGCTTGGCTGAACAGTAATCTTGTCTGTTTCAGCAAGGCTGTTTACTGGAACGATAGCTGACTTGGCAAAATCCTCAGTCTGAGAGATTTCTATCTCAGCCTTCATGATCGTATTAGCAGGTAATGCACCCTCTTTTACAGAGAACGAACCCATCTCTATTGGAGTCTCTGCATCAGTCTCAGCATTGATGAAGTCTGAAATCTTAATAGATGTAGCAGAATTGCTAACGCTGATATCGCTCATCTGAACAGGGCTCTCAGGAAGATATGTCTGGGGGCCAACCTCAGGGTCGTAGTTGTCACTACAACCCATCAAGGCAGCACTCATCAGAGATATCATATATAAGCTTAACTTTTTCATAATCTTACTGTTTTAATAAATGAAGTTTATTAGTTCACCGTAAAGTTTACCTTATTCTGGTTCAAATCTACAACCATAGAAACAGAACCACCCTCAAAGCTTGAGAATAGCCATGTACCCTTAGCCTTGTTAGTCATGATTGAGCCTTCAAAAGCACCATTCACGAATGCACTCTCTACACCAGAGTCTTCAACCTGAGGACCCATTGAGTCTTGATCCCAACCTGTGAGTGCTCTATAGAAACGGAACTGTGCACCAGCAGGTAAATCAAATGTACCATAGTAAACTTTACTACCGATAGCATCGTCCTTCTCAAAGAGGCGCCATGTGCTGTAATGCTCAGTATTACCTGCATTAGGTGTCTGCCAATCGGTACAGTTACCAACGAGATAGATATAACCTGGGCTCTTAATGGCATTGTATGCAGCCATGTGTTTGAAAGTTACATAGTTGTCAGAGAGAATTCCCGTACCAGTAACTTCTGCTTTCATGGAAGTATTTATGCTGGCATATACACGGAGTGCAACCTCACGGAATCCCTGACTTACATAGTCTTCAGCGTATTTGAAACCATCCAATGCGCATAGAGCCTCTGAGATCTCCTCACCGTTGATATTGGCATTACAAACGGTATAGGTGGTTGCCAGGAACTTAGGCTGACCATCCTTCTCGAACCATGTAACCTGACCATCCTTCACAAGACCAACCTGAATCTGATAGGTTGCAAAGGCATTGTAGCCATAATCAGGCTGAGACCAGGTAAGATTTACATTGTTATCTTGTGCCAACTGGATATACTGGTCGGCCACAGGCGATTCATTAATGCTGAATTTTGTTGGCGACTTGATAGTGGGGTTGTAATCATTGTCGGTGCTGCAAGAAGTCAGCATGGCAAAACCACCCAGAACCATTAAAGCCAATGATAATATCTTTTTCATATTCTTATCATTTTTATGTCTGTGTAACTATATTTAATTGCTATAGCCCGGATTCTGCTCCAGATTAGAGTTTGTAGCAAGCTCAGTCTGAGGAATTGGGAAGATGTTGCGATAAGCATCAAACTTTCCGCCTTCCTGGATTCCGCCCTTCCACTGCCAGGTGTATGAGCTTCCACCATAATAGCCATAACGAATCAGGTCAGTACGACGAACTCCCTCATAATAAAGCTCACGAGCACGCTCATCAAGGACCTCACGAAGAGTATAAGTTGTATGCTGGTCATCATTGTTAGCACGCTCACGCAATACATTTATCAGGCGTGTACCCTCTGCAAGAGTAGTGTTGCTTCCTGCTGCACGAGCCTCTGCCTCAGCATAGATAAGATAAGCCTCAGCCAAACGCATCAGAATGATATCGTTATCATTGTGAGTGGTGTTAGAAACTTGTCCACCATCAGAACGGCAACTCTGATACTTGGTAGTAGCCAGACCATCGGTAAAGGTAGCCAGGTCATCGTTAGTATACTTACGATCCTTCACGCCACCATCACCCTTGGCATTATCACCAAAGAAGAGAGCACGATCATCGCCAGCTGCTTCAACAATAGTTTCTGTCTTCCAATCAGACAAACCGTCAAGTTTGCTTGTGGTAATAAACTTCTCAATAAGGTCAACACGGGTACGATTACCACCCCATGCCTGATCAGTACTCTGTGGATAAACGCTAACCATGCTTCCATCCCAAGAAGATGCGAAAAGGAATGTTGAAGCACCCCAAGATGCAGAAGATGAACCTTCAAGAACAAATGAGAATATAGACTCGTCGAATGCACCAGACTGGTCATTATCGGCCATGAACAGCATCTGATATGCAGACCACTCTCCGTTTGCACTCTTATGAGTAGTAGGATTGTCACCCATCCAAATAGAGCGGCCAGACTGCTTAATAACTTTATCTGCATACTCCTTAGCCTTCTCCCACTGAGCGGTACCAGTGTACTTCTCGGCATTCAGATAGAGGCGAGCCAACAGCATCCATGCTGCACTCTGGTCAGCACGTCCGTAATTTGCAGATCCCTTCTTGCGTACAGAAGGAGCGATCATACCATTCATATTGCTCTCAAGCTCATTTGCAATCCATGTAAAGAGTTCTGCACTCTTAATCTGACGTGGTTTCTCACCAACGGTCTCAGAGAATGAAGGATTTCCAAAGTTGTCGAGCATGAAGTAATAATAAAGAGCACGGATAAAATGTACCTCAGCTGTCATAGTGGCATCGTAGTCAGCACACTCTTTAAGATATTGATTACAAATGGTTATACCAAGACTGAGACGCCAGTAGAGTCCATACAGACACTCGTTTGCAGGAGTATAATTGTTGTAATCAAACTCAGCAACACCCTTATCTGACCAACCACACAGAGCTTCGTCGGTAGTCAACTCGTTGGCATTCCAAAGCAAGCGGTAAAGCACTGAAAGACCAGCGTCACCTAAGTCCAGCTCAGACTCGCCAGGAGCATATCCCTCAAAAACGAACTCAGCGTAGCACTTATTGAAGAGTTTCTGTGCATCAACTACAGTATTCTTACGTGGGTCGATAGGTTCCACGTCCAGATCGTTAACGCAAGAACTCAGTCCCATCGACAGCAACACTGCCGCCATAGGAAGTATATTTTTAAAATATCTCAAGTTCATAGTCTTATTCTTTTTCTATTTCATCTATTAACTGTTATAACCTTAGAAATTCAGGTTCAGACCGACGAGCAGTGTAAGTGGACGTGGATAGACATTACCGTCAATACCACCACTAACCTCAGGATCCATTCCCTTGTACTTGGTAATGGTAAATACATTAGTTGCACTAACATAAGCGCGGCCACTAATAGTCTTCAAGAGTTTATCAAATGAGTAACCCAATGTGATGTTGTCACACTTCAGGAATGAGGCATTCTCTACGAAGTAGTCTGTAAGAGCATCATAAATCTTATCGCCATTCTTGTAATTCACCTCGTAGGCGTATGGCATAGTGTTGCTCATGTAACCAGTACCTGTTCCAATATATTCCAGCGAACGGTGACCCATCTTGAGCTGGTTAAATACATAATTGCCAATGCTTGCACGAAGACCGAAACCAAAGTCCCAGTTCTTGTATTGTACACGTGAACTCAAACCAAACAGCCAAGGAGCAATAGATGACTTGTAGAAATAACGGTCGTTGATATCGATAACACCATTGGCATCGCGGTCAACAACTACACCCTGGATAGGTTTGCCATTAGCATCGTAAACCTGCTGGTATACCCAGAATGAACCCATTGCCTGACCTTCCTGATGAGCAAGACCGTAGTTACCTGTACCTAGACCTACATCTCCATACTCAATAGGCTGACCATCACCTGCAAGTTCTGCAACCTTATTCTTATTATAAGTCATGTTACCAGTAATTTCCCACTGCCAGTCGTTAGTCTGTATAGGACGGACTGTAAGAGCAGCCTCAAATCCGGTATTCTCCATTGAACCGATATTTGTCATGATACGGTTACCGAAGTTAGACATAGCAGCAACAGGTGCTGACATCAACATATCGGTGGTCTTACGATGATAAACATCGATGCTACCAGTGATGCGGTTATTCAGGAATCCGAAGTCCAAACCAGCGTTATAGGTAGTGGTAGTCTCCCACTTCAAATCGGCATTATAGCCCAGTGGTATATACTGATAACCATCGCCAGCAGTTGGATAAAGAGCCTGTGTGCTGGTTGGCTGCTGATATGCAGGAATGTAATTATAGTCGCCAATACCCTCCTGCTGACCAGTCATACCCCAACCTAAACGGAGCTTCAACTCGCTGAGGGCCTCAACGTTCTTAAGGAATGCCTCTTCATTAATCTTCCATCCGAAAGCAGCTGATGGGAAATAGCCCCACTTGTTACCCTTACCGAAACGTGAAGATCCGTCAGCACGAAGAGTTGCTGTCAGCATATATCGGTCAAAAGCGATATAATTTGCACGGCCATAGAATGAAACGAGATAGTGCTCAGACTTCCACTGGCTATTCTGCTCGTTATATTTCTGACCAGCATTAGCGGCTGTAGAAGGATAGAGTCCATAATCGTTGTAATCACCCCAATACTTCTCATGACGCCACTCATAACCACCCATGATGTCGAAGTGCTGAGTCTTAGAGAAATCCTTATAATACTGCAGATATGCAGTGAAGTTAAGGTTATACTTATTCTCGTGGTCGGTCTTATGATAACCATAGTAGAAGTTGTCAGGGCCCCAAGGCTCAACATCCTGCTGCTGCTTACCGTTTGCCCAGTCACCGCTGAGGTTCATGTGAAGACGCAGATCCTCGAAGCCATGAATCTGGTAGTCAGCCTCAATGTTACCCTGATAGTCAAAAGAGTTGGCACGATCATTATTGGCATTCAGCTGTGCAACTGGGTTAGACTGTGCAAGAGCGATCTTTGAATAAGGCCATGCACTGTCGCCATAAGGAGCATTCTGTGTCCACTGCCAATAACCATTGAATTTGCTGTATCTGTCATCGCTTGAACTAACTGGCTGAGTAGGATCAAAGCTAACAGAGTTGCCAATAGCGCTAGCATTGTAATTGTTATGTGCATACATGAACTTTCCGTTGATGTTGAACTTCAGATGATCATCAAGGAACGATGGGTTCAAGGTTACGCTTGTTGTAGCTCGCTGGAAAGAGCTTGTCTTAACAATACCCTGCTGACTTGTGAAACCTGCACTTACACGATATGGCATGTTATTTAAACCTCCAGAAACAGTGATATTATGGTCTGTAGAGATTGCAGTACGATAAATTTCTTTCTGCCAGTCAGTATTGGCGTTGCCTAACAATGCATAACGTCCAGAATCCTCACCATAAAGTTCCTTAACAAGTGTACGATACTGGTTTCCATCAAGTACATCAGTATACTTCTTTATGATAGATGCAGATACATTACCATTATAAGCAACCTGGGCTTTTTGGTTTTTGCGTCCTTTCTTTGTGGTGATGATAATAACACCATTAGAACCACGGCTACCATAAATAGCAGTAGCTGAAGCATCCTTCAGCACAGTGAATGACTCGATATCATTTGGATTAACCATTGACAATGGGTTTGACAAACCCTTAACGCCCTGATTATCCATTGCAAGTCCATCAATAACGATAAGAGGGTCGTTACCACTATCGTTGAATGATGATCCACCACGAATACGGATAGTTGCACCTGTTCCAGGAGCACCAGAACTTGTAGTAACATTAACACCCGCGATCTTACCTTGCATCATCTCCTGTGCATTAGTAATCAAACCATGGTTTTTCTCATCAGGCTTGATGGCTGTAACAGAACCGGTGAGGTCGCTCTTACGTGCAACACCATAACCGATGACTACCACTTCGTTAAGAACAGCGGCATCTTCTTGCAATGTTACTTCAATATTTGGGGCAGCCTTTACCTTGGCATCTTGATAGCCAATGTAGGTAATGGTAATGTCTGCTCCCTGATTTGCTTTCAGAACGAAGTTACCATCGAAGTCAGTAACTGTAGCGATTTGTGTGCCGTCTACGCGTACTGTTGCACCGATAATGGGTTCGCCTGTAGCATCTTTCACATGGCCTTTGACATCAATCTGAGCAAAGGCACCTACCGATAGGAACAAGCCTAACAAAAGGCCGAGCATCCTAAGCGGAACTTGAATGTTTACCTGCTTCATCATTACATTTAATTAGAGTTAATTTGTTATATGTTATATTCGTTTTGATCGCGATTTGGCGCAGTTTCACGTTGCAAAATTACAATTCTTTCAAATACGTTATTCTTTTTTTTCATTAAAAATGTAATAAGAGCTATGCAAACGTTTGCATTGATATATGTCAACTTTATTAAAATTTAGTGAATAGTGAATTGCTAAAAGTTGTATCTTTGCAAATGAAAACTAAAAACGGATGGAGAAGACAGCACCATTGACAATGAAGGATATCGCACGGGAATTCGGTGTTTCCGTTGCTACGGTGTCACGTGCCCTGAAGGATTCGCCACGTATCAGCGAAGAGCGCAGGAAGTCTATACAGGCGTACGCACGCGAACATAATTTTTATCCTAATGCACTGGGTGAGGCTCTGAGATACAGCAGGGTGATGCCCCAGAAGGTGATAGGAGTGATAGTGCCGGAACTGACCCACTATTATTTCTCTTCCATCCTTACCGGTATAGTGGAGGCAGCTGCTGCAAGGGGATTTAATGTGATGGTGGCGCTGA
>Ga0256407_10001630_pt1 | contig 46116 bp, 28 predicted proteins | sample RumenRJG_04DNA_FD_193489 | JGI IMG/M metagenome (GOLD analysis project Ga0256407, IMG submission 193489) | Bovine rumen microbial communities from Lethbridge, Alberta, Canada - RJG_04 | ecosystem: Host-associated > Mammals > Digestive system > Stomach > Rumen | place: Canada: Alberta...
CCGTCGACGACAAGAGAACGCAACAGACTATTAGGGGAATCTAACCAGAAATGGTTACACCACGCCCCCACAATTTCTTGACCGCGTTCAAGGAGCTTGACCGGATAATCGCCCAGCGTAAAAGTTAGCCAAAACACCAGATACATTGCGGCGAAAAAGATGAGAAGCCCCCAGAGAGGGTGCGTCAAAACTCGGTCGGCTTGGTCTGAAAGTTTGACCTTGGCGGTCTTTTCATTGCGTACGACGTCGTGGCAAATTTTACGAACGTTTGCGTAACGTTCGGCGGCAATCTTCGCGGCTAGAGGCGCGCCGTCCGAACTCGAAAGTCTTTCGACACAACCAGAAGCCAATTTGGCGATATCGGGATAATTCCACGACTTAACGACGGACTCGTCGTCTTCAATAAGTTTTAGGGCCAACCAGCGTCTGCGACGCGCAACTGGAGGGGCGTCGCAAGAATCCGCGTAATTACGATCGACTTCCCTTCCCTTTTCTTTCGAAAAACCGCCCGTCAGGAGCCACTGGATTCCAAGAGGCTGATCCAACGCTTTCTGATCGCTTTCGATTTGCCGCGATTTGGCGTCAATAGCCGCGTCAAGGAGCGATATTTCCTTCTCTATCTGTCCGGAATATCTCAAGTAATTTCCAGTAGTTTCATCAGCGACGCCGATTTTTAGCGCTTCCAAAACGCTGATTGCAAAACAATCCAACCCCTCGCCGGTAGAGCCGACGGATTCAATGATTGGAAGCTCGATTTTTTCGGAAAGACTCTTCGAATCAAAGCTTAGACCGCGAGCTTTGGCAAGATCGACCATATTGAGGACGACAAGCGTTGGAATTCCGAGCTCTTTAAGTTGAAGAGTCAAAAAGAGATTGCGCTCTAAGTTGGACGCGTCGACAACGTTGACGATAACGTCGGGCTTTTCTGAGAGCAAGAATTCTCGCGCGACAACCTCGTCCTTAGAGAACGTCGTTAGACTGTAGATTCCGGGGAGATCAACCAGTTCAAACTCGACGTTTTCATGCCGAAAACGACCTTGAACCATTTCGACGGTAACGCCTGAATAGTTGCCAACTGCGCGCTTTTCTCCTGTGAGTTGATTGAAGATAGTCGTTTTTCCGCAGTTAGGATTACCCGCGAGAGCGATTTTAAAAAACTTTATAGCGTCGTCGGACATCCACAATCTCCGAAAAGAACGTTGCGAACAGAAAACCGTTCTAGAAGAAGACGCTACGCGACTTCAATCGCGCGGGTAAGCTCGCGACCGAGGGCAAAGCGACTGTCGAGACACGCCAGAATCACTTCGCCGCCGCGAGAAGAGCGAACCACCTCGACTTCAGCCCCGGGAAAAAGTCCCAGAGCCGCCATACGTTCTTCCGTCGCGCGATTCGTTTTTAACGAAACGATCGTTACCTTTTTACCGCGTCCAACTTTCGAAAGAGTCATGATGCGCCCTACAGCTACGGATCGTTCAAATTGTTATCCAAAGCAAACAGGAAAGAACGTCTCTCCTGGACATTCGCCTCTAAACGCTCACTTGGCGCTGAGTATAACGAGAAGAAAAGTTTTGTCAACCTAACTTTTATTTCAAAACGCCTGGAATGTTTCCTTATAATCCGTATCTTGCGTTTCATCAGCTTGAAAAGAAGCTCCAGATTCAGATTGATTGTGTAGGAACCGTTTTTCTCATAAGGCGTCTCTTGCGTAAAGAAGCTCTCTGTCTTTTTCAAGAAAAAGATAAAGATAAAGATAATGATAATGATAATGTCCGAATAATTGCGTAAAAAGACAAGGAACCTTTGTAAAAATATCCACATTCCTTTCGGTTTGCGTCTTTATAGTTCGACGAACGTTTCAATTTTCAGACAATTGCCCAACTCGCCGCCAGAAAACTCTTTTAGGTTAATCCCATCGATCAAAATATTGCCGTGAGTCGCTCGAGGAGGTTAAATACCTTTCTGAGTCCTTGGCGCTCCGCCAGATCCAACAGATTGATCGGTCCATTACCACGATGACAGTCGCCGACATTTCCTCCGCCATGGTTATACTTCGGCGCCTTATGGATGCTGACGATTTCACCCTCGTTGCCGAAAGGATTCCCATTCACATCGACAAAATTCAAGAATTGAAACACGCCGCTAGGGACGTCGTCTGATGCGCTTCTAGTCACAGTCGTAGTCTTTTCGTATTTTTACAGTACTCAAAACGACCTTTAGCGCCGTCTCCGGAACATATTGCGTTTAAATTGAATAAAAACTTAATCCTATTAGCGGCAGAGTCTTCTCCGACGACATGAGCGTTGATGGTAAATTCGCCCGTTTCAGATAAACATCCGCTTCCACCTTGAAGAACAAAAGCAAGGTCTTTGGGACCACTAACTCAGGATATTTCAACGGTGGGGTAGTTTGCAGGTATATTTATCTTTCCTTTCCCCTACTTCCCTACAAACGGTAACAAAACCATTTCGAACAGGGGAAAGGGGTGAAAAAACGCGGGAGCAAAAACCGCCACGGTCGTCTACTCATTTGAATAGTTTGAGGACGCAAGGTTCAACGCCGATCGTTAGCTCGGGAATGGTAATCAAGCCGTTCTTGTCGGCTTCGACCTTTCCCGATTCTTTGCCGAACGACCACGAGACGGTCTCGTTCGGATTTACGATAAAACATTGAAGGCGGCGAACGGAAATATCCGCGACCGACGTCTCAGGAACGTCAAAAAGTTTTGTTTGAAGTTCTTCAGCCGTCGCTAGACGAAGGACTATCTCGAAACTTTCGGGCGAATCGACTTTATTCTCCCAACGGAAGTAGGCGCCGCGCTGTCCTGCGGGAGCGGAATCCGGACGGTCGGGCCACGGAATCGGCGAATCGGAGGAAACGTTCGTGAAGACGGGATAAGCCTGATTTTTACGGACGGAAGTCCAATCGAAGGTTTTGAAGAGATCGTTGTATTTTGCGACGCGCTCGTCGTTGTTTTCGTGACCAAAGTTTCCCCAGTAAGCGATATAGGAATATTTACGTCTTTCGGCTCCGCTAAAGAGTTCCTCATGGTATTGTGACCAATCGTCGACGGGCGACGAATAGTCGAGACAAACGGGCGGATCGACGACGCGAGCCGGCGCGTCCTCCGCGCCGAGTTGAAGTCGATCGTAGGCGTGCCAGATTCCAGCGGGAACGTTCGCTTTAATTGCGGCGAAGACGCCGCCGTTTGCAAGACCCAATCCTAATGTTCCGCTTCCCCCCATCGAATTGCCGCATAGATACACGCGATTGACGTCGATACGATACTTCTCAAGGGCCCACGCGATCTCGTCGAGAAGCCGCTTTTCTACGGGCGTAAGATCGCCGGACGCCCTTTCCGCCAATTCCTCGTTTATTTCCGATTGATCCGCGCGTCGTCCGCCCCACCACCAATCGGAATCTTTATTGTCGTAACAGTCAAGAAACAGACCGTAAAAATCGTCGGGAACGGTATATATGTCGTGATTGCCTTTTTCAAGAGTGCAGTCCAACGCAGTTTTTGCCGAATGTCCTGCGGAATGAAGAACAACGTACAACGGACGACCTTCTTGTCCTCCATCCTTCGGAAAAACGACGTAGAAGCAGTCGCGCTGATTGGGATTCTTCGCGCTCCATTGCGGGAGAGAATCGTGCTCAAACCGCTCGGTCTGACGATTATTGAAGAAGAGACCTTCTACAAGCTCCGGCTTAAGCGTTTTAACGAGACGTTTCTGTTCAACGCTAGCGATCCTGTCGCAATATCGTTTGAAAATCACTTCGCGCGTAATCAGATCGAAGCCCTCGTAACGACCATGGAATACGCGAATCTCGATCGCTTTAGGCGATTTAAGCAACGCGGAGACGCCCTCAAGGGTCCTGATAAAAGCATCATCATTGGGAATATAGTCGACAGCAAATTCCAAAAGATCCGCAGTCGAAAGGAAAAGATCGGGATTGTCGAGAAACGTTTCATTAGAAGGAATCTTATTGAGAGAAGCGCGACAGAATGGAGCAAACCAACGTTTGAAATCTTGAAGAAAGAAATCTAGTTCGCAATTGCGCGACGCTTTCCATTCGGAATCAGCAGTCAATAAGGAAAGCGCCTCTCTAACCGATGCAACCTGTTCTTCGAGGACTTGCGACAAAGTGATGATTTTATCGGGCTCGTAGTCGGTAAAGTAGTATTTCTTTATCAACGTGCCGCCGTGATTCTCATCAAAGATTGACTCGCCGATGGTAAAACGGCTCAGTTCTTCTTGGGCGATAAATTCCTTCCATGATTCGTCGTCAACATCGTCGGGCTTGGCGTTGAAGGTCGGCCAGTTTGCGGTCGAGAGTTTGATGAGGTCGCGACCGCAGGTTTTCTTCAGCGCATACCAGTTTTTTTGTTCGTCCTCAGGGGCGTTTTCGGGAAAAGGAGGTCGCTCGAAGCGGTCGGCGAACGCGGAAAAATCGGAACAATAATCGACGGAATCCGCCGTTTCTTCGGCGAAGACTCCAAGGCGGGCCGTCCCAAGGAACGCGAAACAGTATGTTAGGGTAGCCGCTAAAAAAACGGTAAAAACGCTCCGCGCGCTACGTTGTAAAATGGATGTTGTTTTCAATTGTTTTTCTCCCTGAAGACGGTCAGCGAAAGTACTTTGTTAAAAGACGGGTCACAAATACGCGGCGACGGGCTACTTTACCTTTTTATAGTTGATGACGGAGGCGTATGGAACCGCGTCGATCTCAATAAGGAGACCTCTCTCCATCAGTTCCTTACCGCCGACCAATCGAGTTTCGTCCGTATCGACGTCACTGATTTCATAGGTTGCGGAAGAATCCAAACCATGGAGTGGAAAACGGCCGGCGACAAATTTAGCGTCATGCCGCGCAAACATCTGAACGACTCCTTCGCCCTTTTCCTCATCGTTGTACTGCCAACCGATCCATTCGTCGGAATCTAGCGAAACCGACGTCAACGGGTAATAATCTCCCGCGAAAAACGGGACGACGTGCTCGCGCCAAATCTTGAGGTTCTTAAGAACGACGTTCCAATCCGCGCCGTCCTCTCGGACGTCGTAACACAGATTGAGATAAGGAACGAATATCGATCGACATTTGTAATCGTCGAACGCCTTAGAACCGGTTCCAAAGAACGGTATCCAAAGCGCGATTCCATACGTATGAACCTGCTGACTGGTCGGTTCAAGCAAATAGTCGCTACGAAGGAGCGGAACGGCACGCCGCATAGTTTCGAGGTCGTTGCGACGCCCCCCAGAGGCGCAGGAATCGATCCGAAGCTTGGGGTTCCGTGCAAGGAGCGCATCCCAGAACGCCAGGTATCCTTCAACGTAACGTATTTCCGTGATTCCCTGACGGTCGGGAGCGTCCGCAGCGCGCCAGAACGAAAGCGGCGCAATATTGAAGTCTTGGCGGTAGAAATCGATTCCCTCTTTTTTGAGAAGACCGTCGACGTGATTAATTAACCACTCGCGAGCGTCCGGATTGCCGAGGTTCAGCAAACGCCCAAGCAGCCACTCTGGGTGATTCTCCGCAAGCCAAGATCCCGATTCAACTCGTTCGGGTTCGAACCAAACAATTGATTGAACTCCGTTTTTGCGACCGTAATCTGTAATTTTACGGAATCCGCCGGGAAAACGGTCTTGATCTATTTCCCAAGTTCCGGTCTGCGCCCAATTGCCGCCACACGGATACCATCCCGCGTCCATCCACCAGTAATCGAGTTGCATTCCTCGTTTGAGATAATCTGCGATAAACTCAATCTGATCGTCCGACGTCGCTCGTGTCATTTCTGCAAAATAATGAGAACTACAAGCGGCAAGATGACTTGTAACAACTTTGCCCTTCCGATTGGAAGAATCCGCTTCATCCGGAACACGAGGAACATTGTATTCGATCATCCAACGCCGCCATATGTTCTGGGCGTCATACCAAGAGTCACGAAACCAAGGACCAGCCACCGCGATTGGAGAACGAACCTCTTCTTTGGGAAGAAGTTTGAAACGAGCCGTTTCCTGACCGGCTGAAACGCGCGTTTCAAGCTCGTTCTGGCGCTCAAAGGTCGCCGCCCACTGACCGGACCAACCGAGAACGACAATCCACCCTCTTTTAAAAGATTCAAGATTAAAGTAGGGAAGATACGCGCCCGTTGGGCGACCGTCGTCGGGGGCAAAGCTTTTCTTCTCTCCGGTCGTCATAACGACTTCTTGAGGCGTATAGTCGTCCGCGCGACATGGACTCCCAATGGAATAGTGAAGTTTTACTTCATGTTGGCGGTTCCATCGGTTCGCCTCCCCGCACTCGGAATCCCATCCGCTAAAAGGCCGTTGTTCAAAAAAGTCGCGACCAAAAATCGCGTCAATGACCCTAACGTTCTCGATGATAGGCGAATCGAAATCAGAGAGATTTTTGAAATTCAACGTCCACTCGACAAAAGGATAGCCGCAATAGTCAATCGCCGTGCATACGACCTGAAGACAACCGTTGGGCTCGGTGAAGGTAAGCGTCCGAGTCACTTTGCCGTCAATTTCATCGGAGATTTTGCGATCAATCGACCATTGGGAGAGGAAATCGTTCGACGAAACGCCGTTGTAGGTGAATGAAAAAGGAAAAGCGACGCCAAGCGTTCGGTCATAACAAGCGGCGTCCGAAAGCGCAAGATCGCTCAGATAGAGAATCGAACCGTCTTCAAGCTCAACGCGAGCGTCCGCCCAATCCGACTGGTCGCAAGAGATTCCGTCGCCCCCGTCGTCAATGACAAGGGTAAAATCTTTTGTACCGCCAAGATCGACGTCCGTTTCGACGCCTTTTTCAGAACCGTGAAGAATGTCGGTTGCAAAGAGTTCACGATCGCCGACTCCGACGTGAAAACGAACCGAACCGGCGCCCGAACGAGTAGAGTCGGCGTTAGTATCAATTCCAACGACGCCGATGAAACGTTTCGCGGGCGAAGGTAAAAAAACGTTGATGCGACTCGGCGCGTGGCAATATAAACCGCGGTCGTACTGTTTACCGGCGATCTGGAGTTTTCTGCCGCCGCGATTATCGAGGAAAACGGGATCGTGATTCTCAATGACTTCCAAGCAAGATTCAGGCCTAGCGACTTCCTTCGCTTGACCGTCGAACTTTGCCGAAATCCAACGGGTTTTCATATCCCTTTCCTGGGGCGAAAGACAGTCAAACGCCATTGTCGCGCAAGAGCCGCTCGGCAATCCAATAGCAAACAACGTTACTACGCCTAGAAAAAACGTCGAAAAGATTCTCTTCGATAGCATATCGCAAACTCACAAAAGTAGGTAGAAACCTGGGAATAAAACGCAAACAATCAATCGTGAAAACCGGCGAACGGAAGAAAGTATACCCTCTCCCTTCGCTGATTCAAGAAAAGCCCCAATCCTTCTATCAAGAATTCTCCCGACAATAGAAAACGCGATTCTTTCAAAAGACGGTAAAGCGACAGTTAAAGACCAAAATGTATTCTCAGGGGGGCTGTCGCTTAGAGGCTTCTTGTGTATAATTCGTGGCGTTTGATTCTTCGACTTGCTAGCGCCGCGTTCCTCCTGTTTGGCTCGTCCGACGAAGGAATCGAGTTCTGTCGAAGTTCTATAGGCGAAGATTCCGCAGTTAAAACGGTTTCGCGTCTTTTCAGTGAAAGGTTGCGTCGTTTCGATCGGATCTCGCGCATGCGTTACTTAATCCCCGCCTCGTCTTCGGACGTCTCTTCTAGAGATTTTTGGCGTCGATGATGCACATTTGGAAAGGTTTATAGAATGAGCAACGGTTTTGACTTACAGCAGTACGGAATCACCGTCGGCAACGTTTATCGCAACCCGGTTCCCGCGAAGCTTTACGAGGACGCGATTACTTTTGAAAACGCCTCCATCACGTCCGCTGGCGCCTTGATGAATTCCTCCGGAAAAAAGACGGGGCGCAGCCCTAAAGACAAGCGTGTCGTCGACAATCCCGAGAGCAATCAGGACGTCTGGTGGGGACCGGTCAACAAGAAGATGCCCGAAGCGGCGTTCATGCAGAACCGCGCTCGCGCTATCGACTACTTGAACACTCGCGATCACCTTTATGTCATCGACGCTTTCGCCGGTTGGGATCCGGAAAACCGCATCAAAGTGCGCGTTATCTGCGCTCGCGCCTATCACGCGCTCTTCATGCACAACATGCTGATCCGTCCGACTAAAGAAGAACTCGCCGACTTTGGAACTCCTGACGTCGTCATCTTCAATGCGGGTCAATTCGTCGCCGATCCGACGACTGAATCCCTTACTTCCCCGACCTCCGTCGATATCGACTTCGAGCGCGGCGAGTTTGTCATTCTCGGAACCGAGTACGCGGGCGAGATGAAGAAGGGCGTCTTCACGATCATGAATTATCTCATGCCGAAGAAGGGCTTCCTTTCTATGCACTGCTCTGCCAACGAAGGCGAGGCGGGCGACACCTGCTTGTTCTTCGGTCTTTCCGGAACGGGCAAGACGACCCTCTCCACTGAGCCGAGCCGCAAGCTCATCGGCGACGACGAGCATTACTGGACCGACAAAGGCGTTGTCAACATCGAAGGCGGTTGCTATGCGAAGTGCATCCATCTTTCCGCTGAAAGCGAACCTGAGATTTATAACGCCATCAAGTTCGGAACCGTTCTCGAAAACACCGTCTTCGACGAAACGACTCGCGACGTCGATTATGACGACGATTCTCTGACCGAAAACACCCGCGCTTCCTATCCGATCCACTACATCGAGAACATCAAAGAAGGAAGCCAAGGCGGCCATCCCAAGAACATCGTCCTCCTTACCTGCGATGCGTTCGGCGTTCTTCCACCGGTCAGCAAGCTGACGCCCGATCAGGCAATGTACTACTTCATCAGCGGTTATACCGCAAAGGTCGCCGGAACCGAAGTTGGCGTTAAAGAGCCGCAGGCGACGTTCTCGGCGTGTTTTGGCGAAGCGTTCCTCGTTTGGCATCCGACCAAGTACGCCGAATTGCTCAAGGCAAACATGGAGAAGTACGGTTCCAAGGTCTGGCTCGTCAACACGGGTTGGAGCGGCGGAGCCTACGGGGTCGGCAAGCGCATGTCTATCAAGTTCACGCGTTCTATCGTCGACGCTATCCATAACGGTTCGCTCAACGACGCCGAATATCAGACTGACGACATTTTCGGTCTCAGTGTTCCGAAAACATGTCCTAATGTTCCTTCCGACGTCCTCATTCCCGAAAATAGCTGGTCCGATAAAGCTGCTTACCGTAAGACGGCTGAAGACCTTGCCAAGCGTTTTCACGAGAACTTCAAGAAGTTCGAAGATCAGGCTTCGGAAGAAATTCGCAACGCTGGTCCTAAATACAAGGGTTGAATCGCTTAATTGCGTTTTCCCGTGACATAATTTGAAAGAAAGCCGCTCGTTGATTTTAATCTTCTGAGCGGCTTTTTTGATATACTGAAGACTCAGATTAACGGTCTTTCAAGAACTGGACGCTTCCTTTCGATGTAAATAATTACTACTTGCTTTATAAGATTGAGATATGACTTGTTTTATTACCGATACTTTCTTATTGCAAACAGAAAGCGCACAAAAACTCTACTTCGATCATGCGCAGAATCAGCCCATCATAGACTATCACTGCCATCTCTCTCCCAAAGAAATCGCGGAAGATCGTCAGTTCGAGAACATGACCCAAATATGGCTCGGAGGCGATCATTACAAGTGGAGGGCGCTTAGAGCAGCGGGGGTGAAAGAAAAGTATATCACAGGCGACGCTTCAGATTGGGAGAAGTTCGAAAAGTGGGCAAGTATTTGTCCATTAACGATTCGAAACCCACTTTTTCATTGGACGATGCTCGAATTGAACCGTCCTTTTGGCGTCAATGACCGTTTTTTAAACTCTTCAACGGCAAAATCGATCTGGGACGAATGCAATGCCATGCTTAAAGATCCTAGTTTTTCCGCAAGGGGAATTATGCGCCAAATGAATGTCAAACTCGTCTGTACAACAGACGACCCTGCGGATTCCCTCGAATATCATCAACTTTTGGCGAAAGACTATCTATCTGGGAAGTTTCCAATTCGAGTTTTACCTACATTTCGCGCTGATCGAATATTTCCACGAGCCTGTTCTACCCCTGAGGGCGTTGTTTCATACCTTCATTATCTCGCTAAACTTTCGGCGGCGGCAGACGTTGATATTAACTCATTCGCCGCCTTGCGTTCAGCTATAGCTCGGCGTCACAGTTTTTTCCATTCAATTGGTTCGCGTCTTTCAGACTGCGGTTTTGAACTTTTTCATTGGACCGAACCTTGCTCCATCAACCTACTAGAAAAGTCTTTCGGTAATCTTCTCGCGGGATCGACAATTTCGGAAGAGGATATTATCGCCCTTTCCTCTGTTTTGCTCACCGACTTAGGACGTCTCAATGCGGAAAAAAATTGGGTCTCACAGTTGCACATTGGAGCCATGCGGGATAACTCTACACGGCTCTACCGTCAAATAGGTCCCGACGCAGGATGTGATTCAATTGTAGACGGTTGTTATGGTAAGGCGCTTTCTCGTTATTTTGACAGCCTAGATAGAATCGGTCGACTTCCTAAGACAATTGTCTATAACCTCAACCCTGACGCAAATTACCTTCTTGCCTCTCTTATCGCTAATTTTAACGACGGTTCGGCGCCGGGAAAAATGCAATATGGAGCTGGTTGGTGGTTTTTAGATCAAAAACACGGCATAGAAGATCAACTCGAAACACTTTCGAACATGGGGTTACTGAGTTTATTCGTCGGTATGTTGACAGACAGTCGATCCTTCCTTTCCTATACGAGACATGAATACTTCAGACGCATCCTATGCAATCTATTGGGTTCCGAAATGGAGTCTGGACTCGTTCCCAACGATTTTAACTGGATTGGCGGAATCGTTGAAGACGTCTGTTATAAAAACGCAATTAGATATTTCCAATTTTGAGGTAAAACTCCAGAAGTCCCCCTTAATACTTCCGAAATTATTATTAGAATCTCTTGCGGTATATGCTTCTGCCGTCCAGATATTTTGCTCTTGTCGTCGGTTGGCGTCTTTGTAGCATATGTTTCGGTTCGATAGCGCGCATTTAAAACAATTAGAGAAATTGTTATCGAGATATTTCAATGAACTATAGTGAAGAATCGTTGAAAAAACATGCCGAGTGGCGTGGTAAGATTGAAGTAATTTCGCGTGTTTCAGTCAATTCTCGCGAAGACTTGTCCCTCGCTTATACGCCTGGCGTCGCGCGTCCTTGCAAGGAAATTCAGAAGAACCCAGAGCTCTCGTTTTCGTTGACTCGCCGCTGGAATACAGTTCCCGTCGTTACAGACGGAACAGCTGTTCTTGGCCTCGGCGATATTGGACCTGAGGCAGGCATGCCCGTTATGGAGGGTAAATGCGCACTCTTTAAGTCGTTTGGAAATGTCGACGCTATACCGCTTTGCATCCGTTCTAAAGATGTAGATCAGATAGTGGAAACTATCAAACTTCTCCAAGGTAGTTTCGGCGGAATCAATCTAGAAGATATTTCAGCGCCTCGTTGTTTTGAGATTGAACAGCGCTTGAAAAAGGAACTCGAGATTCCTGTATTCCATGACGATCAACATGGAACGGCGGTCGTTTCTGCCGCGGCTTTAATCAACGCGACAAAGCTTGTCGGGAAGAAAATTGAAGATTTACGAGTAGCCGTGAATGGCGCTGGCGCGGCAGGCGTTGCGATTGCGAAGTTTTTCCTTCAGCTTGGCGTTTCAGATCTTGTTCTCTGCGACTCGAAGGGAATTATCTGTGAGGGTGATCCGCGTCTTAACGCGCCCAAACAGGAAGTTGCGAAGTTAACGAACAAAAGAAAGTTAACAGGTAAGCTTGACGTCGCGATGAAAGACGCTGACGTCTTTGTTGGAGTTTCGGTTGCTAATTGTGTAACTAAGGAGATGATACAGTCCATGAATAAAGACGCTATCGTCTTCACCTGCGCTAATCCAGTGCCAGAGATTCCTCGTCAAGACGCGTTTGACGCCGGCGCAGCCATTGTTGGAACCGGTTCTTCTGAGAATCCTAATCAAATCAACAACGTGCTTGTTTTCCCGGGTCTATTCCGTGGCGCTCTCGACGTTCGAGCTCGAGATATTAATTTTGATATGATGTTGGGAGCTGCGAAGGCCATAGCGGCGACTGTTGGCGACGAACTGTGTCCTGAAAAGATTTTACCTTTTGCATGGGAAATGAAATCGCATGAAGCTGTCGCGAAGGCTGTTGCTGAAGAAGCAATAAGAACCGGAGTAGCTCGTGTTTAGACCTTAAACTTGTGGTCATTAGACAGTAAAGTTGGACTAAATTTTGGCGCTTGTTTAATAGAATAATTGATTCTGATAATGAGGCGGCGTGACTTGAGATATGAGTTGCGCCGCTTTTTTTTGGGGCAGTACGTCAGGGCGAATCGTCAGTGAAACCACTAGTCAAAATCACGAGACTCTAATCATAGGAATAAAATTCAAAATCTTCCACAAAAAACGATCCGAACGTCCACCTCGCCATTTGAATTGTTATAATGATGGGAGAACGTCGTTCCGTTCGACTGGGCTACTTGAAACCTTAGACGACTAGGCTTGTGTTTTTATTTTTGAAAGGATTTGTCGAAGGCATGTCGATTTCAACTTCTACAAGACTCCTGAATCTCTCTTACCTCTTGATAGTCTCCATGCTCAGTTCATCCATCTTTAATGTTGCATGGGCGGAAAATCCAAAAAGATTAGAGCGCTCGGAGTCTTTTGTTGGAATTCATTTTGATTTTCACGCAAACGAGGATTGTAAAAATATTGGCGCCAACACAACTCCCGAAATGGTCCAAACAATACTTGATATTGTTAAACCAGACTTCATTCAAGTTGATTGCAAAGGTCATCCAGGTTGGTCCAGTTATCCGACAAAAATTGGCAACGTTGCTCCTGGAGTTGTCGCTGACTCGCTAAAAATCTGGCGTGATGTAACAGCTAAAAATGGAGTCGCTCTTTATACCCATTATTCTGGCGTTTGGGACAACACTGCTATTTCGAGAAATCCGGAATGGGCTGTTATCGATAAAAATGGAAACAGATCTAGTGAACGAACCTCTGTTTTTTCGGAGTATAAAGACAAGCTTCTAGTCCCACAACTTCTCGAATTGGCGCTTGATTACGGGATAGACGGAGTTTGGGTTGACGGCGAGTGTTGGGCAACTCAGTTAGATTACAGCGAACAAGCACAAGAAGCCTTTAAGATCGCAACTGGTCGCATAAGCGTGCCAACTGCTCCAGATCAGGAGGGTTGGTCTGAATGGTGCGACTTCCATCGCGAGGCATTTCGCAAGTATCTTGATTCATACGTTAATGCGGTCAAAAAACGAGCGCCAAGTTTTCAAATAGCTAGCAACTGGGCGTTCACAGATCATATGGCTGATCCTATTTTCGCCGACGTCGACTTTATTTCTGGTGATTTTTCACCAAATAATTCAGTTAACGCCGCTCGTTATTCAACCCGTCTGATGACAAATCAAGGGAAACCGTGGGATCTTATGGCTTGGAGTTTTGCAACGCAAAATGGATGGCAACCTAAAACGGGCGTTCAACTGAGTCGAGAAGCTGCTTGCGTCCTTGCCCAAGGCGGCGCGTTTCAAGCATATTACACGCAAGAACGTGATGGAAGCGTTCAAATCCCGAAATTAGAGTCGATGGTGGAAACAGCCCGTTTTTGCCGTGCTCGTCAAACACTCTGCCAGCATTCTACTGGATTTCCTCAGGTTGCTCTCTTCTGTCCAACGGCAAAGCATTATCACGATCTTTCGATTCAGGGCGATTCTCTCTTTCCAATGATCACGTGGCAGCGTCCGATTCTATACCGTCTTCTTGAGCTTAATTATGCGGTTGACGTTCTTATTGACAAAACGTTGACGCAACGCATTGACGAATTCCCAGTAGTAGTCTTCTTTCGCGCTGATCACTGGTCGCAAGAGTTAAAATCCAAGGTCAGAGAGTATCTAGGCGGAGGAGGTTCTATCGTTGCCATTGGCGACGAGTCTATCACGGAACTCAAGGACGCAGTCGGTACCCTCGAAACATCAGACGCCTTGTTAAAGGGCGATTCTTGGCGCGTAGATATCGGTAGATTTGGCGATGGAATAGTAGTTATGTTCCCCACCCCGACAGATTCGCCGTCTGATTTCCTCAACGCGAATGGTTCGACGTTTACTGAATATCTCGAGGCAAGCATGAAGAAAGCCTTTCCAACACCTCTTGTGAGTTTATCAGAACGCCAGCCCCTTGACATTTCAGTTCGTCGTACTCAGTCAGATTTATTAGCCGTTCATTTCGTCAATGTTTCAGGATCTCACGAAACAGAGCCTGTTATCAACGAAATTTCTCCAGTCCGTGACGTCATAGTCATGCTCAATCTTCCCCAAAAACCTTCCTCACTAAGACTTGAACCTTCTGGTCGCTCCCTTGAATTCGAATGGAACGACGGGATCGCGACAGTTGTGATACCGTCAATCCCTATTTATGAAATTCTACTCGTCAACTAACGGAAACCGCGTATCGTCATTGACGTTTGTGAAGTTAATTATCCATCTATGACTTACTTAGGAGTTAAAATGAAGTGTTTCATCAACTATCGGCGTCTTCTTATGGGACTTGTTTTCTTTTCACTGTTTTCCTTTTACGTTAACCTTGTCAGAGCGGATGACAAATTAGGATACGCTATTGTTGCAACCCAAGCAGTTCTCGATGATTCGGAATGGCTTAATGTGGTAGAGTCCTTGAAAGAACGCCGATGTGACGAGTATAACGTAGCGGTTTTTACGTGGGATGATACACTTGTTACCGAGTTGCGTAAGTTCGTCCCTCGTTTCGCATGTTTTGTTACTAAGCCGGAAGACGCTTCTGCTGAACAGCTTGCTTCAGTTTGGAAAATAAGTCGTGAGTTAGACGACGACCCTTATGGCGACGTAATTTGGGGTATTATCACCGGCTTCGACGCAGAGGACGCGCTTCGATTAACAAAAACACAAGACATGACTGTCGAACGCGCCCTTGGCGGAACTTCAATTGCGCTCAAATATTTCAAGAGCGGGATCGTATTCGACGAAAGCAAAAAAAATCACTGGGTCGTTAAGGAAGAAGGCAAGGAAGCAGAGGATAGGAACGACGCTCCAGACGATACGACAAAAGCAATTGCGGATGAACTAAATAACGCTCAGCTTTTTGTAACCTCCGGTCATGCGTCTGAACGAAACTGGTCTATTGGCTATTCTTATAAGAACGGCTTTTTTGTCGCTCAGAAGGGGTTGCTTCTCGGCGTTCCCTCTAACGATAAAGCTTTTAAAATTGAAGCAAAGGGATCTAAAATCCATCTCGCGTCTGGCAATTGTCTACTCGGACATATTGATAAACCCGATTGCCTCGCTCTTTCAATGATTCGCAATGCAAACGTCGACATGTTGGTTGGTTACGTGGTTCCAACTTGGTTTGGTTATATGGGTTGGGGAATTCAAGATTATTATATTGAGCAGCCTGGACGCTTTACTGTTGCAGAAGCTTTTTTTGCGAATAACCAAGCGCTTCTCAACGTTCTTGAAGAAGACAACTCTGCTCCGGAATCAGAACGAATGTCTGCGCAAGATAGAACGGGAATGGAATATGATCGAGACGTCGTCGTACTTTATGGCGATCCAGCATGGCGTAACGCACTCGCAGTCCAAGATTCTGGTTGGAAACAAGAACTTACTAGCGAGAAGAATGAAGACGGTTCGACCCTTTGGACTTTAAAGATTATCCCAATTCAGGGAGATCAATCCTTTAAATTAGTCGATGGCAACGGGTCGCAACGTTCAGGTCGTCCGTTTTTCCAGTTTTTCCCCAGGAATGTTTCGAATGCAAAGATCATTGAAGGAGAGGAATTTTCACCATTAGTTACCGAGAATTTCATATTAGTTTCTTCTAAGAAGAACAAGCTTTCTACTGAAACTCCTACTGTTATTAGAGTGTTGACGGAATGACCTTGTTTTTCCCTTGTTTGCAGTTGATTCCTCATTCTGCAAACATAAAATGATGTTCCGATAGTCTTTTCTGCCCCCTAAATTGAAGATTGAAAGCATATGTTGTCAGTTCTCAAAGGGACGGATGGCGTTCTGTTCTTTCATATGCCGACAATTTGTCGTTTACTGTTTTAGACGTCATTAGCGCAAACCCGATTGACTATCGTTGCATGTATGTCCTATCTCTTTACATACAAACAGGATTAATTATATGAAAACTACAAAAGTTTCTCGCCGTTCTTTCTTGGAGGCGTCTGCCGCTTTGTGCACGCTTCCAATGCTCGTTTCGAGCAGAGTTCTTGGCAAAGATGGTTTTTTTCCCCCCAGCGAGACGATTAACGTTGGTTTAATCGGATGGGGTACCCGTCGTAGTAACGTTGGCTCTCGTCCCGGCGCTCGTTTTGTCGCATGCTGCGACATAGATGTTCGCCGCATTCCAAAGGAAATGGACGGTCATCCCGTTAAAGGTTTTCAGTATTACCAAGAAATGTACGACATGCCAGAGCTTGACGTCGTTTCTATTGCAGCTCCTGACCATTGGCATACTCGTATGACCATTGACGCTTGCAAAAAAGGTAAAGACGTATACTGTGAAAAGCCTTTGACTTTTACGTTGATGGAAAGCCGTCAGATCGTTGCAGCCGCCCGCAAATATGACCGTGTCGTCTCTAGCGGTTCCCAGCGTGTTATGGAGGACTATGGGCAGTATATGGCTCCGATCATTATGTCTGGAGCAATAGGAGAAGTTAAAGAAATCTATGCCAACTGTGGAGGCGCCCCCTCTGAAAGAACATATGACCCAGAACCTTGTCCTCCTGAACTCGATTGGGATGCATGGGTTGGTCAAGCCCCCTATTTCGAATACAGTCGTCGGGCAATCGATCCTATGACTTGGCGCTATAATTCAGCTTTTGGAACTGGCGGACTGGGAGATTGGGGCGGACATAATTTCGGCGGCGCGCTCTATTCTTGTGGAATGGATCATGTCGCGCCCAAGAAAATTTTCGCCCCCAACACCGAGCAAAACCCATTTCCAGGCGTTAAGATTGAGATGGAAAACGGCGTCAATTTCTACCATGGCGATTGTCCGGGATCTGGTAGCAATATCACGATCGTCGGAACGGAAGGAAAGTATATCTTCGGCAAAACCAAAGACATACATGCTCGTCACGCAGTTGATGTTCGCCGTTACAGCGGCGGCGCAGATAATATCGCAGACGATTTCTTGTATTGCGTTCGTCATCGAACGCGCCCCTTCCAAGACGTCTTTTACGGCGCAAACGTTTCCGACTATGGTCATATGTGCATCATTGCTTACAAACTCCAACGAGATCTTGTCTGGGACAAGGATAAGATGGAATTTATCGGAGATCGTGAAGCGACGTCGATGGTATCGAAGGTGCAAAGAGCCCCATATCAAATTGAAGTTTGAACGTAATTCTACTATCCTCACGACCTGCTAATATAACGAAAAAAGGTTATTCCTATGAGAAAATACACGTTCTTTTTGGCTCTTGTCGCAGTCTTTTTCGCGACGGACATTTGGGCGGCCGACTTTGGCGACCTTTTGGCAAGACTTGATTCTCGCGACTTCTCGGCTGAACGCGACGTCGTCACTGGTAAAGGCGGCGTTTACGTCGGCGAACTCGTCAATCCCCACTCTGAAACTCCAATGTTCAAAGCACGCGACGAATTCCGTGCGAAAATGGAAGAAGCTTTGAAATCTAACGACGAGGCTTCCATTAACGACCTTTGTCAATTTATCGCCGACGCGATGAACGCCGACGTCTCCGACGAGACAAAAGTCTGGCTTCTTGGACAACTTGGCGTTATCGGAACGGCGAAGAACGTTCCAACCGCGGTAGCGCTTCTCAGTAATCCAAGTCGACGTCTCGTCGACGCGGCCGCCGCATGTCTTGCTAAAATTCCCGGCGACGAGGCCGCGAAAGCGCTTCAGGATCACGAGGATATTCCTGCCGTTGCCGCGGCGCTTGTTTGTCGGAATACTGCGCCTATTCCCTATGGAACCGTCGAAACCGCGACGCCTTTGAAAATTTCCCACGCGACGGATGAAGAAGTTGACAAATGGCTCGAAGATTTCGACTCCTTTGACGACTGGCTGAAAGAAGAAACCTTAGCGTCTCTCGCGGCTCGCGATAATAAGAAGTATCGTCCTTACGCCCTTAAGGCGCTTGCCTCCAATTCCGACAATCTCAAAGCGGCGGGGTTTCTCGCGCTGGAAAAGCTCGCGACTGCGGACGACGTCGACGTCTTTGTCGGAAAGCTCGCTGAAAATCCTAATCTAACGATTCGTCTCGCTTCTTTTGTCGTTGCGGACGGCTTTGACGACGCCCTTATTGAAGCGTTTGACAAAGCGACTGACTCACAGCAGTTCAGCAATCTTGCGACGATTTTGTCCAATCGCGCCGTCGACGTCCGTCCTCGTATCTTTGCAAAGACGACTGCTGACGATTGTCCAGATCGTCTCCTATTGCTCCAAAAAGCCCGCGCGATTGCGACTCCTGACGACGTTCCTTCTTTCGTTGCTTCCATCGTTAAGATTCCGCGCGGTAAGGATCGCGACGCGGCTGAAAATCTTGTCGCCTCGCTCTGTAATAAAGACGCGCAACCAATCTTAAACCTAGTCGGTAAACTTCCTGCCGAATATAACGACCTTCTCTTCTCGCTCGTCGCTCGCACTGGCGGCGAAGCCGCTAAAAACGCGATCGCTCGACTTGTCGATTCTCAGAACGAAAACGAAAAAATAGCCGGTCTTCGCGCTCTAAACGTTTGGGCGGACGGACAGTTTGCGGACAAAATGGAAGAGTTGCTTGACTCTAACAAACTCAATGATTCCCAGTGGATCGCACTCCAACGCGCGTATATTCGTACGATTTCGCTTCCTGATGACCAAATTGGAATCGAGCTTTCTCGAGACGCCAAGCTTGAAAAGCTTCAAAAAGCATATGACGCGGCTAAACGCGCCGATGAAAAAGCGTTGATTCTTTCCAGATTGGCCGCCAATCGTACGGCAAAGTCTCTTGAATATGCGATTGAATGCGCCGCAGATTCCGACGAAAAAGTCGCCGTTGCGGCTCATAAAGCAATCGCAGACCACGTTCACGACACCGTTCTCCGCAAGGAGAACCCAGAACTTGCAGCGAAGGGGATCGATATCGTCTTGAAAAACAGCAAGGATAAGGAACTCGTCGAACGAGTAAAAGTCTACAAGGGACGTATGGAACAGTAAGATTCCGTCGTTTTCGCTTGAGTTCGAATTCTTCAGCGATTCATATTTTGAATCGCTGAAGTTCATTCGCGTAGACAGCGTTTTTCTCGACGCCTCTGCGTGCTTCTTTTGTTTTTACTTCCACCGCTAGGGACGCCAAATGTCGCCACTCTACTTGTCTCGGCGCTTCTTTTTTGCAGTCTTTTTGTTCTCTATTCTTGTTCAGACGCTAATTCGTCAGACCTTAACCTACGGCGCGGAGGTTACGCGATACGGAGCTTGTTTGATTCGCTCTGAACTAGGCGGCGTTGATAACGTTCCTAATGTCGTTTTTTCAGACGACGCGATTTCTAACGGTTGGAAACTTGTGCAAGGCGAAGCGTTCACAGGACTTGACGCGCATCGCTTCTATTTCACAGTCGAGGCGCCGGGAGCCAACGTTCCCGCGCCTCTCATATTCGTTGAGTGGAAAGGCGTTAAGATTGAACGAGCGCTCGGCGTGGACAATTTCATTGAAACCAACGACGGCGTTCAACTCAAACCCGTTAGTCGAACCGCGCCTACAGGCGCCTTTACCGAAATCTCTATCGGCGCGGTTCGCCTTGGAGTTTTTCATAACTGGGAGATTCGCCGTTGCGGTCCCTATCGCGAGGGTCGTTATCCCGAAGTGGAAATACGCGCGCATCTTAACTATCTTTTAGCAATTCTCGAAGTCTGCCGTGCATATGGATGGACGGATACTTCTGAACCGAATTTTGTCGATCATATCAATCTCTATGGATTTGAAACAAATTTTCCCAATGGACATAGGGATTTTCCTCCTCACTTTCACGTCATGCTCGCGTGGGACGGATGGTCGGCGGCACAAGTTGGGCATTATCTGCTTGATTCCAAAGGAAACATAGTTAAAAATACATTTTGGAGTCTTCATAAAGACCTTGAAAGACACGATCTTCCAAGTGTAACGACTCCTTACAGGGATAAGACCGATCGTCTCGTCTTCGAAACCATCGTTCAAGCCAATGGAGCAGGACTTGTTTTAGTTCGTCCTGAAGACGATGCGGAGTACTTGGTACGACCTGGTAACAACGGCGCGGTAGAATCAACGGAAGTCTGTAGACGATCGAAGTCGGCTCCCGACGACTGGCACCTCCTTTGCGAAGTCTTTTCAAACGACGACGCGGTAAACGGCATTTTTGCTTCGCACGCTAAATACGTTGACGGAACCGTTCAAACCGTCTCCTTCAAATACGATCCAGATACCGGCGCAAGACGCGCCGACTAAGCGTTTTTTATCTTCTAAATCCAATTTAACAATTAACTTTCACGTCCTAGAGGTTTTCTCATGCAAAGGAAATTCGTCAATTACGTTCTCATCGCCGCTGTTGTAACGGCGTTACTTTTCACAAGAAACGTCTTTGCTCAGACTGATTCTATCGAATCGATATCCTTCAAATTCGATAAAGAGACGCAGTGTTACACCGTTGGCGAAGAAGCTTCCATTACAATCAGCGTCTCTGGAAAAGACTCGCTGGTTCAATCTGGTTCCCTCTCCGTCGCCTTTACCAACGACGGGCGCGATAAGGTTGCCGATTCTGTCGTCTTCGACCTAAGTAAAGACAATCCCGTTACCGTTAAGGCTTCTATCGACTTCCCTGGGTTCCTCCAAGTTTTAGCCGTTGCAAAATCCGTCGATGGCGCAATGAACAAGTCTGCGCTAGCGGGCGCCGCTTTCGATCCAGAAAAAATTGAACCAGGTCTTCCTAAACCCGATGATTTCGACGAATTTTGGTCCAATGGTAAAGCGGAGATTCAAAAACTGCCTCTTGATCTCCAACAGAAGAAACTCGAAGAATTAAGCGACGAAGAAGTCGACGTCTTTTCTGTTAATTTTGCGACGGTAAACGACAGCCGAGTTTACGGATATTTATGCGTTCCTAAGAAAGGAAACGCGCCGTATCCGGCGCTTGTAAACGTTCCAGGCGCCGGTCCCGGAGTCGGTCCTGAAATCAGGTATGCCAAACAGGGCTTTGTTGTGCTCAACATGAACGTCTTTCCCTACGAGGTTCCGCTCGATTCCGCTAAACGTCAGGAAATGTATGATCAATATAACAAAGACCTCGGAATGCGCTATTGTTACTTTAACGCCTCCGATCGCAATAATTACTTCTTCCGCGCCGCTTATCTTGGAATTGATCGAGCGATAGACTGGCTTGCCGAACAAGATTACGTCGACGTAAATCGCATGGGGTATTATGGAACAAGCCAAGGCGGCGCTTCCGCTTTGATACTGGGAGGTCTAAACGATCATTTTTGCGCTATTCTCTCGTCTGTTCCCGCTCTCTGTGACCATGGCGGTTTGGAAAAAGGACGTTCTTCAGGATGGCCAAGAATCGTTGATTTCTATCATGGCGATCCTAAAGTCCTCGAAGCTTCCCGCTACCTCGACGCGGTTAATTTTGCTCGTAATATCGACAAAGCGTCGATCGAGGTCACGGTCGGGTTCATTGACGGAGTTTGCAGTCCCAGTTCTGTATACGCCGCGTACAACGTCATTCCCTCAAAGAACAAGATAATTCTCCATGAAACCGGTTTAGGTCATCAAAATGGCAAACAATATTCTGAGGCGTTTGTGAGATTACTGGAGCGAGTCAAGAATAACAAACTTTAAAAATCTCTGTTCGTCTTCATTGACAACCTTTCCTTCGTCTTAACCCTATAGTAATTTATTATTACGGATAAAAGAATGAAAGCTTTAAGAACTGTCTCTATGACTTGTGCAACGCTCCTTTTAGCGGTTGTTGCTTGTGCTTCCGACGTAGCGATAACCTGCGTTGATCGTCCTCTTGACTCGACAAACAACGCTCACTACCTCGCCAACCGAGCCCCTCTTGAACCCTCCCCTTTTCTTAAGCTTCCCCTCGGATCCATTAAAGCAAACGGCTGGCTTGGTCGCTATCTTGAGCTTCAACGCGACGGGCTTTCCGGAAAACTCGGCGAACTGAGCAAGTGGCTTGAAAAAAAAGATAACGCTTGGCTTCGCAAAGGCGGTAAATACGGTTGGGAAGAACTCCCTTATTGGCTCCGCGGATATGTCGATCTTGCTTATCTTCTTGAGGATAAGGACATGATCGCCGAGGCGCAGATTTGGATCGACGCGATTTTTGAAAGTCAACGCGAAGACGGATATTTCGGTCCGGCTGATCCTGATCAGGAAAAAGGATGCGACCTCTGGCCGAACATGCTGGTTCTTTTTCTCATGCAGTCCTATTATGAATATACGGGCGATGAACGCGTTATATCGTTCATGTCAAGATATTTCGATTGGATCGCGTTATATCCTGAAAATAAATTTTTGAAAACCTATTGGGAAAACAGCCGTGCTGGCGACATGCTCTATAGCTGTCTTTGGCTCTATAATCTTACCGGCGACGACACGCTTCTTGCCGTCGCGAAAAAGATCAATGCAAATACCGCAAATTGGAAACAGGAATCCACCCTTCCTAACTGGCATAACGTCAATATTGCCCAGTGTTTCCGCCAACCAGCAATATGGTGGATGGTCTCAAAAAACGACGCGGATAAGTTTGCCACATACAATAATTTCTGGCTTATTCGTGCATGTTACGGGCAAGTTCCTGGCGGCATGTGGGGAGGCGATGAGAACTCACGAGTCGGTTATATCGATCCGCGTCAAGGAGTCGAGACGTGCGGAATTTTCGAACAGATGACAAGCGACATGATACTTTTCCGAATCACTGGCGACCTTTCTTGGGTCGATCATGCTGAAGACGTCGCTTTCAACACTGCGCCCGCTGCTGTTATGCCAAATTTTAAAGCGTTACGTTACATCACGTGCCCTAATCAACCTATTTCTGATTCCAATAATCACAGCCCTGGAATTGACAACGCCGGTCCCTTTATGGCAATGAATCCGTTCAGCAGTCGCTGTTGTCAACACAATCACACCCATGGTTGGCCCTACTATATCGAAAATCTTTGGACGGCAACGCCAGACGGCGGTCTCGCTGCGACGCTCTATGGCGCCTCCGAAGTCAGTGCAAAAGTCGGCGAAGGCGAAGGCAATAACGTCTCTGTTGTCGAAACGACGAACTATCCTTTCGACGACAATATTCGATTTACGATTTCTTTGCTTGATAAGAACGAAAATGTCAGTTTCCCGTTGTACATTCGCGTGCCGAAGTGGAGTGGAAAAGTCGCGTTAACGGTTAACGGCGAAACGATTTCGTTTGATGATAAAAATGTTCCACGACCGCAACAATGGATTCGCGTAGAGAATTCGTGGAGAAACGGCGATGAAGTTGTTGTTTCTTTCCCTTCGAGCGCTTCTTTTCGTAAGTGGGATCAAAACAAAGGTTGCGTAAGCATTGATTATGGGCCTCTCACTTATTCGCTCAAGATAAAGGAAAATTATGTTGTAACTGACGGTCGTAAGAACGCGATGGGGGATTCTGGGTGGCAAGAAAGCGCTAGACAAGAGGATTGGCCCTCTTACGACATCCTTCCTGCCTCTGATTGGAACTTTGGACTTCTAGATCCAGCAAAACTAGATCTTTCCCAGATCAAACTTATTAAACGAGATTGGCCAAAGGACAACTTCCCTTGGACGACAGACGCCGTTCCCTATTCGATCAAATTCCCTGGAAAGCAAATCCCTTCGTGGAAGATTGACGAGTACGGTCTCTGCGCTCCTGTTCCTTTTAGTCCCGCCTCCACAGAAGCTCCCCTTCAAGAACTGGAACTCATTCCGATGGGCGCGGCGCGTCTAAGAATCTCCGCGTTTCCAACAGTCGAAAGATGATTTACTTACCGTGTTTTCTAAAGCTACGAGTTATATGTTAACCGAGTGAATTCTGGTCTTTCAACGAAAAAACAGGGACTGCGTCTTTCAAAGATCGCAGTCCCTGTTCATTTATTATTTCTTTTTAAACTCGCGCCTCAATTTGTTTCAACGAGAGCGTTCTTCTATAATCGCGACACGAAGTCCACAATTGTCGCCCCGGTACGTTGAAAGAAAATTAAAGCGACTCGCTGAACGACAATTCTCAGCGACGCTACGCCAACTACCGCCTCGAGCGACATGTTCTATCCCCGTTGGGGGACCAAGTGGATTTGTGTTACTCTCCAAATCGTAGTCAGCGTAAAAATCTAAAGTCCATTCGCAGACATTCCCACTCATGTCGAAAAAACCCCAAGGATTGGGAGGATAACTACCAACTTCGGAAGTGGTTCTGCTCGGCTTTTGGGAGCGCGAGACTCCATCTGACGACTTTACGACGCTGGTTTTACCGAAATTTCCCTCTCGGCCAGATACGTTTTCTCCCCAGTAATAAGGCGTCGTCGTTCCGGCACGACACGCATATTCCCATTGTGCCTCTGTAGGAAAAGAATAACGCCAATTTGGACCTAGAAAAGAAGATAATTCCAGACGGTACTCGTCTGAATTAATCGCTTCAATAAAACTGGCGCAGTCAAGCCAACTAACCGATTCGACGGGAGCTTTCTTACTGTCGGAATACTTGCTAGGGTTCCCTCCTGAAACTGCACGCCACTCAGCTTGTGTCGTTGGATAAAGACTCAGGTAAAAACGGGTCGAGATCACAACAGACCGCGCAGATTCGTCGGCAAAACGGCGTGATTCAGTTTTGGGACTCCCCATTTGAAAAGCGCCTGGCTGGACAAGTCGAAATTTCATGCCAAGCGCGTTAATCCACAATTCTGGAGTGTCGTCTATCAACTTCAGAACCTCTCAGAATAATAATCAACAAAAAAGATAACCCTTCTTAGTATAAATTTCATATTCTAATGGGTCGTCCCATATAAAATCTAATATGCTGTCTTCGTCGTCTTGGCGGTTTTGTCGAAAACCAGAAATACCGTGCTGTTTGTTAGCCCAACGAGATTCAGCAAGAACGTTCTCAGCCAGATTCGTGAAAACATCGTCGTCAACGTCAAGAGAATCGATTGAATCGGCGTCAGACAACGACAAGTTTTCTTCAAAATTTTTATCTCTACAAGGAAGTGAGTTGGAAAAAAGTTCCAGTGGAAGAAGGTCAAGCGAGGAGCCAGACGTTGCAACAAACTTCCAAGAAGGAACGGTCAGTTCCCAACCTGAAACAGAGTCGACGACAACGACTTGGTCTCCGTCTACAGAGTAGCTGTATTCCTCAGGAAGCGAGAGGATAAAGTCGTCGGCAACAAAGGGATGAACGCCTGAAATGGCAAGACTTTTGGCTCTATGAATCAAAGTAGTTCGAGCCGAACTTTGATCGTAAGTTTCGAGACTGCCGACCGTCGCATTAAGACGTACGCCAACCGATCCGTTATCGTTCAAAAGAACCGAACCGATAGTAGAAGTCGGAGCTAACACGGATTTTTCAACCCCGATAACAGTACGCGTATAAGGAGCGGAAACCTCGTCCTCCAATTCATCAGAGAACGTCACATCGTAAGTTCCTGTAGTTATCGAGGATCCGGACGCCAATACGACCTTCACATCGTCGCCAGAATCCTCGGCGATGTATTCGTCCTCCCCGCCCATATTAAAGACAACAAATGATTTAGAGAAATTGAACGCAGTTGCGGTAAATCCGCCGCCGTTCATCGTTATCGAATTGTTATCCGTAACGAGTTGATCGTTTTCCATCGAGTCGACAAAATAAGCGAAGTCGTCTCCGCCCAGTCCGTCTATAGTGAGTTTATTCACTCCGTTAAAAGTGTACGTTCGTCCTTCCGAAGTTTGGAAAAATCCAGATCCGCCAGAATAATACAAATAATCGTAACCAGAAGTACCGTAAAGTGTTAATTCCTCATTCTCATCAGCTCCAGTCGTCACATAGGATGCAAAGCCCGAAATTGAGAGGGAAAGATCGCCCATAACAAGCGAGAAATCGTCGTCAGACTCCAAAAAAGAATTTACCGATTGGGGACGAAGATCGGTCACAAATTCAACTTCTGGGAGTTCAGTTTTGAGCGATACTTCGTTCCAAAAATTGCTGTCGAAACTCCACGTCAGATCACCGACCGACATTTCAAGCGAATCGTCAGCCCACATCAGTTCCACAAGCGATTCCGCTGAGTTCTCAAGAAGCGGATCGACAAGAACCACGTTTTCTTCAGAAATTTCTAAAAGTTTTGCGTGAATATGAGCGAGGTCAGATGTTGATTCTACGACGATCCAATATTCAACGCTGGGATCAGCAAACCATTGCGCACGCCCTCCGTCCATGCCAACAGTCGATACGGCAATTACCTCCGATTCAAGGGAATTTTCATGCACGGTAATCGTCGTTCCCGCCGGCGCCCCGAGGGCCTCCGCGTTCCAAGAAAAGAAACCGCTTGTTTCAGGGGTAACGGTAAATACATATCGTCTATTGCCGGCGTCGGTTGAAAGCGCGTTTGCCAAGGAGTATTCGTTCGTAGTCCCAACAACAATGGGAGAATCGTCGTCGTAAATAACCCCCTTCGCCAAAGAGTCTTCATTGGTGAGGAACGCATTTTCAACTTCGACAATCTTCAAGTAGAAAAAGGTAAACGGGTTTTCAAAGTCTCCTTCGACGACATGAAGCCCTTCTGGTTTCAAAGCGTCAAAATTACCATTGACATAACACTCTATTACTGCGCTGGTTTCGCCCGGTGCAATCGTGATCGGATCGCCCTTTGAAATAACGTAATCGAGTCCTTCTAAAGCCGAACCTCCACTCTGTGTTTCAAAATTAAATGAAACCTCCAATCTTGCCGGCGAATCAAGTTCAACGACAAACGTTGCGATTTGAGCCCCCTCGTCCCCTTCATAAATTTCCATGTCATGAACGGTCAAATTGGGGAGATTCGTTGGTTTGACTGAAATATTTAAAGACGCGTCTTCACTCCAGTATATCCCGTCGTAAACAGAAATAAGAATATTGCGAAGCGACGTGAGATCACAGGTCTCGCTTGTGTTGGAATAAGTGAGAGAGGAGATCACTTGTTCGTATTCAGCAAGGGTTCCTGTTCCAGAAATTGTAATCGCTCCCAATTGATCGTCAAATGTAGCGGTCAACTCTGTTCCTGATACAGAAACGTCAAGCGTTTCAGCATCGCCGTCCGGACGATTGTCAAATCGTATCTTGGCGCCATAAAGAAACGTCGAATCTAAGTCGACGATTGAAATGCTAGAATCAGCTAAAACGTCTGTGGGTTCGTCCGCCCCTTCAACGAAAACAACGTCCAAATCTACGCCATCTCCATCGGAACCGTTTAAGTCGACAACAGGAGGAGTTGATCCGACCTCGTCCGTCCTAAAATCAAGCTTGGCGTTAACGCCGTCGCTGATTGTTACGCTCTTTGTAACAGAAGATGAGAAACCATCGCCAGAAATGGTAACGTTATACGAACCATTTAGGAGGAAAATCTGATACCCGCCTGAATCCCATGATTCGATTGTTACTGATTGCGCCCCACTTCCATCTTGAAGCTCGATTTTGACAGAAACATTCCCAAGTCCTTCGCCAACATCATAAAAAAAATCAGAGTCTTTGTCGTCGTAAACCACCCCAAGTAAGTATGCGCCGTCAGTGCGAACCCCCTCTGTACTCGAGCCGAAGTCGCAAGTAACGACATATGGTCCGATGCTTTTAGACGTCTGCATAATCGAGACGCCAATCTCAGAGTAGGCTGCGTTTACCATCGCGTCGAGATGCTCATGCGTAGGAACTCCCCAATCTACGGCAAAGGCCGCGAGCATGTAAGACGCGACAGAATAATCGCCGTTGACGCTAAAACAACCGCCAATATTTTCGCTAATAGCCAAAGAACCGTCAGCTTCGATTCCAGATTCAAATCCAGCCTTAGAGACGCGGACCGCAAGCGAATCTTCCCCTGAACATTTATGACTGACGTCGTTCCTTGCTTTCATGTAGGACGAATGTGAGCTGGCAGCAGATTCGAGATTAGTGTTGAAAGCTAAAGGGGCCTGGGCAGTCATGGCTGACCACATATCAAGAAAACTTTCAACCGAATCCTTAGGATACGAGTTTAGTTTAATAGCGTCATTTACCAGACTGTTGCGAGCAACAAGAGTATCGTCGTCGTAATAACTAAAGATTCGATCTAATTCCCCCTGGGGATCAGTTCTCAAGCGATTAATCTGCTCAAGCAATTCCTGTTCCTCGGCGGATGGATCAACGTTGATAACAGGCGTATACCACTGAGACGATTCGATTTCCTCCACATCAAGCTCATTTCCATCAATCAACAAACTATCTTGCGCTCGCTGTTCAGAAGTACAAGATGAAAAAGTAATCTCCTCCTTAGACGTATCTACAGGCACATAAGCAATGTCGGGGGCCGAAGCACAAACGTCTTCTAACCCCGATAAACCGCTCAGAAGCATGGGATCGACTGCGAGCAATGTCCTTGATTCGAGCGCTTCGAATTTCAGCCTACGGGACATGATCGTGTTCTTCGAATCAAAATGTAGCTTCTTCATAATACAATCCCCAACATCAACGAAAGTTCAGTATTCTGAAACACAAAACAACAGAACCTCGTCGTCGCTCGCCTACAAAAGACGCTTCGTGACCAGAGCCTCAGTAGATTAGAGAATCTCCGTGCATTTCATGTTCCAACAAAATCACGAAAACGTGGATTATTCCAATAAAACCGAAAAAGCCAGTTTTTGTTTGTTAAATCTTAGTATGAAAAAGTTGGCGTAATAATGAATAAAAAAGAAATCAGACGTCTAAAAAGTGTAATTCCGATTCGCAATAATCAATGGAATCGCCCGTCGTCGCATTGTTTTTATCGTTGAATTAAATTGGTTCAACGATTTCGACAACAAAAAGGACAATAATCTATAAATTTATTACGAATCAGGAATTACACTCGACTTTGAAAAGAATAGCGCGATTGAAATTACTCAATTATCGTCTTCATTTGGAAGAATGAACTGATCGCCCTTTTCGTTTACGACGCGACGAAGCCATTCCACGGGATATCCAACATTCGGATAATTGCCTTCTTCATCTCGAGAATAGCCGTCGTTGAATCGAACAATAAGCGCGTTGGCCAACTCTTCCCAAGCGTCGCGAGCCTTCTCTACCTGCATTTCAGAGTAATCAGTGAGGAAATCAACGGCGAGTTTTTCATCGGTTTTCGCGAGTTCAACCGCAGTCTTTTCAACAGCAGGTTGGAGATTATAAAAATACGATTCAAGCCGTTCTTGCTCCGTTTTAATCATAGGAATCATTTCTTTATACCGGGGATAGGCATAATTTGCGACAAAATTAAACGTCCACCATCCAGCCTTTATGTCGAAGCGATTAATAGAGCCTATACTTGTTGATTTCGGAACACGGTTCAAAGCAGCGTAAACAGGCGTGTAGCAAGTCGTATAGGTATCGTCCCATCCAAACCACACCAATCCGCCTACGACGTCTGGCAAACTCGCACGCGAAGTAGTTATGATAGAAAAGCATGTCTGCTGAGTTGAAATCGGTCGTTCCCAGGCATACTTTTTACCGTCAACCTCCCAATACAGGGGACGGCAACGCATAGCATAGCCATACGGTCCAGAGTCAATTCCTTCTGACATATCGTACTCTGTCCCGTCGAAATGATCACGCATAAGGGCTGCAACGTCGGCAGTAGTGAGTTTATGATCTGGAGTAATAGACCATGGATAAGGCCTAGCCCCTTCGACGCCTTGAGCATAATCCACGGAGAGGTTGAGAGAAGGCGCGGCACGGCGAAACATACTCCAAACGCGCTTCTCACACACTCGACGATCTCGAACGCCATTAATCCCATAAACCCCGAAAAAGGAAAACGGAATCCCTGAATTAGGATCGTAAAGACCTCGGTCAATTGCAACCTGTTCGATGTTTTTCGAGTAAAAACAATTATCCGGATCATCCTTAGGAAAAACGCCTATCCGAGCAAGGTTCGCATGCGCGGTAATCTGACCGTCGGGAACACGCATTGCAACCCAAACGCAACCTCGATTATCTTCAGCCGTTGAACCTGCGCCGCATATTTCGAAGATCCATGCCTCGTTTTTATCACATACGGAAATCGATTCGCCCTCGTCGATGTAACCATATTCGTCAACGAGGCGTCCCATAAGTTCGACAGCTTCGCGAGCAGTAGACGCGCCCTGAAGCCCAGCTGTCATGAGTTCCGGATACATAAACTTGCCAACTTTATTAACAAGTTCTTCACGTCCGCCCCAAGTCGTTTCTCCCATCGCAACCTGGCAGTCGTTCATAATCCCTTGGAAACTCGAAATTACCGTTTCGCCGGTAAAACCGAATACCCTGTGTGTTTTCGTTCCTTCAGGAAAAACGTCGCTTCCGCCTAAGGGACGAGTAGTTCCATCTGACGCCTCGACAATAGCAAGACGACAAAAAAAACCCGCTGAGTCGGCAGTATAGGTAATCATGCAGGCGTTGTCAGCGGAAGCTCCCTTTGTTACAATCAAATTAGTACACGAAAAAACCGGCGACACGCTAAAACAAAGGAAAAAATAGGCGATAAAGACAACGCCAAGCACAACCGCATATTGGCTGGATTTTTGTAAATACAGTTTGTGGATTCGATTCATCGTTATTCATTCCAATAGTGTGTTATGAAATACCAATCAAAACTGCCAGAGTATTCTGACCAGCAAAAGTCCGACAGCTTACGCACATTCTAAGCTCCGCTTGAAGAGGCGTCAATGATTACGCCTTTTCTGCAGTTAAGCCCTAAGACTCTTTGGCGAAACGAACCGTTTTTCGTTACTTGTCGTCAAATTCGATCGAAAACGATAACGTCTCTACTGCGCAAAAAAGAAAAGCGTCTTCGTTCCTTCCTCTGTTTTTTACGGGTTTTCGAGTCGTTTAGATCTGGCAGGAGAAAATCGGCGCCACAATTCGCTCTTGCGTCTGAGGTAAAATGACTTTCAGAAACTATTCTCGAACGATGTTTCAAAGGCGTTTACATCCCTGCTACAACACGTTAAACGGGATTCTGAGAACGACGTTTACGGTGTTGCCACGAAGGAGCGCTATGAATGTGTTGAATAGCTAGTAGACAAGCGGATTTTCGACCCTGATTTCAAGATGCAACCGGTCGTATAAGTTGTCGGTTCTGAGTTATCGTCGCCGACTCTTGAATCGAACATTTCTAGAATGCCCCATGAGACTGCATTGACACTGAACTTAACGGATATAGCAATCGAAAGCGTTTCAACAAGGCGAATTCCAAAAACAGCAGACAGTTTTGAGCGAGATTTACTAAACGATGACGAACAAATTTAATAACAATCGCGGAACGTCATGCTATTTGCCAAACCTCCGATCATTTCGGATTGAAACGTCGTTTTGACGTTAAATTTTCTCCGAACGAGGAACTGGTTCCCCTATCAACGACTTCTGTAATGACAGAAAGTTCAAGACGAATCTTCTTTAATTTATCGATTATTGATATGCTTTTACGAAAAGCCCCCCTTGGAAACGTTAATGTACAATTCAGACGAATTGAACTTAACTCCGAAAACTAACGCAAATGCTACAAAAACGTCTAGACTCACTTCACAAAATTGCATACGATGTTCACTAGGTTCGTTTTAATCGTTAATGAACCTTAGTTCTCTGTCCGTCAATCAGAGAATCTTTCATTTCACTTTTAGCGAGTCTTACAAGGGACGTTTGCCACAACAGAGCAAATAATTATACGTAAACACGTTAACCTAGCGCATATATACAAGGCGTAGTCGATCACCAAAGATTTCAGGGAATAAGGATGAAACGATCTGTCATTTTCGGTTTGGGTTCTTTGATTTTTTCCGTTGGTTTAGCGATATGCGGCTTTCTTACAGGCGAGCGCTTTTCTATGAGTAACGCGACTTTGAGCCTTCCTGTCCCTGTTTTTGCGACGGCGTCCAGCGAAAGCGACGGGGTAATCGTCTCAACCGGTGCGTACAGCGCTAATGTTGAAGCAATGTATTACCTAGATTCTCAGAGTTGTAGACTTTCCGCTGCGCTTGTTTCCCGTTCGGTTCCCGAATTCCAAAAAACGTTTACTCGCAATCTGAAGACGGATCTCGCTGAAGCGGCAGAACAGCTTCGATTGTCAGTTCCCACTTCCCCAAAGTTCTTAATGATTACAGGCGAGGCGGATATACGTAACGTTGGATCAGTCGCCAATATGTCGCGTGCGCTTGTATATGTCGCTGAAATCAACACGGGAATTGTATTCGTCTACGCTCTTCCTGGAACCAATGATCGAGACGTCCCCGTCTCAAGTGGTGAAATATATCTCTGGACTTTTGCACGCCTTAACGACGGCCTTCAGGCGGGGACTTTCACTCTTCCCCAACCAGCAGAAACCAAGGCAAGCGCTGATCCTCAACTCATCGATTCAGGTTTTTTCCGCAATAGATGACCTATAGGCGTAAATTGAACGTACGTGGTAACTGATAGCAATTAATACCTTGACTAATGGTTGCGAAGTCCAGAGATAAAGGATATACCGTTATTCAATCGTATATGAGAGTTGTTTTGTCGTTTACTATAATTACGGGCTCTCTCATCTCCGACAAGGCAGTCGACGAGTTATTGTGAAGGATTCACTTTAATGAAACTTCGTTTTTCGCGCTTAAATCAACGTTTTCCGCTGTTTCCCATCCTAATAAGCGTTTTGGTGTTATGCCACGTTACGGGGCTTTTTTTCTGTAGCAGAACGTATGCGCAAGCCTATCCTCGCGCAACTGATAGCACGACGGCCAGTCAAAGTAAAAACGATAATAAATCCGCAAGTATTTGGTCTGAATTTTTCTTCGGAAAACGTTATGTGGCTCCCAAACCGCAATTTGTGTTTACTCAGACCGATGCGTTAGAAAAGAAGGTTGACAATCATTCTCGCCAAAATTCAGATCCGAAGAATACGCTGAAGAAGTTCTTTGGATTAGTTCCAAATAACGACAATCTTGTTGACGCTCCCACACACGTTGGTTCGTCGATCGACAACGCAGCTATCCCAGTTATCGACTTCACTCCAGAACATATTACTCATTACGCGGGTTCTTCACTTCCGTCAGTCGAACAATTCCCACATGAAGTTAGTGAATTTTCAGAGAAAACAGTTAATGAGTTGGAGAATTTACAATCTAATTTTCAGCGTCGTATAGATTCGGCCTATAAACGAGCAGAACAATCGGCAACGTCGCTCCAAGACGGAAGTCTTAGACTAGCTCATAAGGTTGAGAGTAATTTTCAAAAAATGCAAAATGAAGTTGACCGAAACCTTTCAAACGCCAGTCAGAGGGGCCGATCGGCTCTTAATAGAACAGGCGATGATGTTCGTCACACAATCGACGTCGCTAAGTCCTCGACAAAGGAAGCAGCACAGTCGCTTCGACTTCGAGCAAATGGCCAATTTAGAACATCGTCAAAAAACGAAGTAGACGAGATGTTGAAGCAAAACCAACAAGAGATTGCCAAACTTCGAAAGCAAAGATTAGACGAACTAAACGCTATTCTCGCCGCACGTAAACCAAGGGAATTTACTCTCCATGAAGATCAACGTCAGTTGTCAAATACATCAGACAAAGTCAACTTGGATCAACTAAATCAGTCAATGATTCGGCAAACTTCAAGTTTACAACCTAAGCTCCACTCACAAAAACAACTTTCCTCCCCCAAGACTGGAAAAACGCCTATATCCTCTCGCCAACGGTTCTATCCCTCTTCGACAAAAGAAAAGGTAGTTTCAGACAATAATCGTTTACAACAAAGTTCAGCAAATTACCCTATATCATCGGAACGAGTAGACCATAATTCCCCAAATAGGCAAACGCATAGCGTTTCAAAAGATAGAGTCCGTCCTGTTCGAACAAGAGTAAAACAATTAGAGAACGGTGGTCAAATGTTCCTTGATGGACCTTTCGAAGAAAACGCAGAAAACCAATCTTTAGAAGAAATCGTTAAGAAACAACAAGAAAGCGTTTCCCGGGACGTCATTAAAAATGGCGTAATACGTTCTTCAGCAAAATTTATTGATCCCAAAGATCTTTAAAATCTTTGACATTACAGATAACCATTCTATCTAAATAGTGTTTTAACAAGAGATTTTTAATTGTTTTATGTATGGATAGAAAACACTAGAAGGCCTTGTATTTAACCATTAGTTTTATTCCTCGCCCAAATGTCAGATCGAAAATGCGTTGGCGCCCTAATGAGGAGTCTTTTACTGTCACGACTCTTAGGCCGACAAAGGGCGTTTACGAGTTCTCATAACTTATGAAACGTTGTTGGTTGGACAAATATCTTGTAATTTCATAACGTGAAATCAACCTCGTTCTTCGGCGATGCGATTTGTCTATGAGAATTCATTTCTTATAATATTCTCTTTAATATTCTCTCTTTTCTAAGTCGTAAGACGACGTTAGGATCAAATAAACATACATGGCTTCTTTTCTAAAATATGGGGCGTCTTACGAGGCATGAGACAAAAACTCAATCAAGTACTATCCAGTTCGACTGACTTTCAGTGAAATTTTTTCGACGTCCCTTTTATGTAACCTTTGCAATTGGCGCTTGACGCTTTAATTCAAAAAACCAGACAATATAAAACTTCATTGACATTAATTGTTTAAACCTGTTTTCGGAAAAGAGATACAAAGAGAGTCGTCGCAAAGGGCAGAAAAATCAAAGGCCCGCAAACAGCAAGATCAGGGACTCCAAGAGACTCTCCGCATATTTGGAATAACCATTGACATAAACAAAACGGGAAAGCTGCGATTGATGAAATAAACTGATTGAAACGTGATTTTTTCCCTATCGGCATTTTTAAGAAAAGAGATATACCGATGAAAAACGGGATCAAATCTGTAAAAAAACGTCCTATTCTCGTATGGACGTTGATTATCAATTTCACAACTCTATTTCTGAAGGTTGGGTCATTAATTGCAGCTTTTAATTCACGAAGTTTTCCATAGACAAACCAGTCGTTATCAGCAACAAGAATCGTTGGAGATAAATGGGTTGCGACAAAAAGTTGATCTTCCTCAAGCCAATTATTGTCGCTTGGAGAATAAAAAACCACTTGACCGTTGTCCGGACTTCGTAGGGAAGCGTTTTTTAAAAACTCCATCGGAGAAGTTACCTCATCGAATCGCCATCCTTCTGGATGTTGGCTATCAGCAGGCAAATAGACAGCTGAATTAGCGAGGAAACGAGCGCCATAGCGATTGAAATCGTTTCCAACTTCAATTCGCGGTTTGATTATTTTCTTTTGCGAAAAAATAATTTTTTCACCGTCGAGCATAAAATTACCGAAGTCGTCTATAGCTCGACGAATTTCCATCTCGTCTGAACGCGCAATAAAATTCTTACGTGAAAGCGAACAATAGCACACGCATTTCGGAAGATAAAACTCTCTAAAAACCGTTAATAGTAACGAAATCACGACAGCGCCGACAATTAGCGGGATCATGATCTGTACAGACGACGCGCCCATCGTCTTGAGCGCAATTAATTCCTTGGAAGATGCATTATCAAGAGAATAGAGCACATTTGAAGCCGCTAGAAAGATCAAAAAGGGAAACAATGAAAAAGAAGTCCCAATTAAACGATTGAAATACAGGAGATAATATTCTAAATAGAGCAACAAGTCTTTAACAAAGAGTTTAAAATCGCTTATGCCATGCATTTTCTCCCATCCGTTTGAAAGGTTGTCAATAAAGAGAAAAATAACGAAAAGCATGCCGCAGAAAACAAAAAAGTTGGCAATCATCTTTTTAAAAAGGTATATATCAAAAATTTTAATCGTCATAGCTCCCCTCGATGAAACGCCCCCTAAAACAAACTAAATAAATATATCTTGCCGTGATATCTATTCAAAAAAGTTAACTTAATAACATTAAACGGTTTTCGACATTGTTTTTCCCGCTGATAAGCATGCGCCAAGATTTGCTACAAAGAACGAAAATAATTCTGTCGACAATCTACCTTTAGGGATTCGGATTTCGCTCCCTGATTCTCTTTACGAATTAGGAAGAGAGTCTTCTGCTGTCCACAACTTACGAAACTGTAACAACTTATCCTTTGATTAGGTTGTAAAATTAAAGAAATAGAAATTGCAGTGAAACCAAAGTCAGGCTACTGAAAAACTATTTAAATCAAAGGGAACACTACGCACTGCATACTCCTCCCGCGATAACCGTACCGCAGCCTTGGTATGAACCATTCGCTCGTCAATTCTTCCTCTGAACAATAAGCCCCCACCCTGTTTGAATGGTAGATAATTTCCAGAGGGAATACAAGAGTTATTTGAAACAAGAGGAAAAAGAGAAACACTGAAAACGACTATCGTTATTTCTTTTGTTGCGAACGACGGAGCGAATCAGGAGTTTTTAGATTAAACAAGCCGAAAATATCTTCTTGGGTTAACCTTGGAGAATACTCAAGTCCTTGTGCGTCCGAGAGAATTGCTTCTGAAAGCATCCTTTTTTCGGACAATATGCGGTCAATTTTCTCCTCTATCGTATTGACTGAAACATAACGAGTTACGGTGACAGGTTTCGAGGCACCGATACGATGCGCACGATTAATTGCCTGATCCTCCACAGCTGGATTCCACCACCTATCGAAAAGAAAAACATACTCTGCAAACTGTAAGTTAAGTCCAACGCTCCCTGCTCCGTAGCTCATTAAAATGACATGGCAATCAGGATCGTCTCGAAAGCGTTCAATTGCCTTGTCACGGTCTTTATGATTCGTTTTTCCATGGTATTCGATTGGGTGAAAACGTCTGAGACGCTCGCTAAGAACGCGTATTGTTTGTACCCACTGACTGAAAACAATCGCTTTACGGTTACTCACGGCGATTTCTTCCATATCCGCCATAAGTTGATCCAATTTAGCGCTCTGTCCCGTTACTGGGTCAAAATTACAAATCTGTTTCAACCTTAGAATGAGTTCAAAAGCGTGGTGGAGCGTAACAGAATCCCCCATTCGATTTAGACGAATTTCACCTTCTTCCTGGGCTAGACGGTAGGTTTCATACTGATCGTTTGTGAGTTCAATATGCGCGTCTCGAATGAGTTTAGGCGGAAGATCTTTAAGGGTTTGTTCTTTTGTCCGGCGCAAAATATGCTCGCCTACAAGTTTACTAATCTCGGAGGGTTTAAGTCCGGATTCTAAATACCCTGGAGAAAGAAACTCAAAAATACCAACAAGGTCTTCAGCTGAATTTTCCACAGGCGTACCCGTTAGCGCCCAGTTCCGTCTACGAGGAATCGCTCGAGCGGCTTCAGAAGTAGAATTGGATTTATTTTTTATACGTTGAGATTCGTCAAGCACTACCAGATCATAAACGACTTTATCTCCATTAGGGGGATCGTAAAACTCGCGATCACGACTAAGAAGTTCATAGTTTGCAATTCGGAGGGGAGTATTCTTAAGTTCCCATAACCACTTTCGATGTTCGCTTTTACCTTCAATCATTTGCACGGGAATTTCAGGCGCCCAAAGTTCAAACTCACGTTTCCAATTAGTCATGAGAGGTTTTGGACAAATCAATAAAACTCTACGACACTCTCCGCTGCAGAAAAGAAGACGTATCGAAGTGATCGCTTGCATAGTCTTGCCAAGTCCCATTTCGTCGGCAAGAATTGCATGTTGAGCGCTATAAAGAAACGCTATCCCTTTTTTTTGATAATGAAACGGTTCAAATGGCGTTTCGAGATAACGTTGTCCCAACCACGTTTCAATAGGAGGTTGGAGAATATATCCCAATCGATCCTCAAGCTTTACAACGTCGTTGGGAACATTTATACGGGTGGGACAAACGGGAGAATCAAAGTAGTAGTTATCCTCTTTCCCCCCTAACGTTGCAGAAGAATCTAAACTACCAGTAGATGAATCGCTAGTAAACGTCCCACTTTTGACGTCGTCATGATCAACTCGAAAAAAATTCTCTTGTGGAAAAAAATAAAAACTTCTAATCGATAGCTCGCTCCCTCTAAAACGACGATCTATAGGGTGTGAAAAAACTTGAGGAGAATTCTGTCGAACAGTAGGACGTAGCGAATGAGTTTCAATGACAAGGCGTTTACCATGTTCGTCAAGCAGAACGTTAGGGCAAAGGACGCTTAAGGTTCGGGGCGTTGTTATCCGACGATTCCAAGATTGAATCGCGATGGATAATAAACGACCGTCTGCAACATTGCCTTCGTCCAAATTATCTCCCTGCATATCCATGTATAGAAACCTCGACAAGCAAGAACAGCACGTCCAATTAATTGGATTTTTGAGCCTCTTCAACCGCCAGGCGAATACGTTCAAAAGGTTCCATGCTGTCGATTGACTTTAAAAAAGGCGTTATCCTCGAAACACATTCTTCAAAAGAAACCTTTTCATGCGATTCAGTTACGAAACACGTAGGAAGGGCCAAGCGATTGCGCCCACAAATAGTCTCCCGCCAACAAGAATAATCGACGCCAGGAACGAATGGAAGCGCGCTAAGCGTGTCATAGAAGAAGGGATCGTCGTTTTTTTTACAGTCAAGAAGATGTTGGTCGGTCGAACCTGACGATGGCGAGTCGGAGAACGACGATTCGGCCATAGCGTTCAAATTCTTGTCAAACTCTGTAGGCGAACGTCCCACGTCGCTCTCTGTTTTTATATCCGAATTATTTACATGACGTAATACTATTCCTAACGGCGCGTTAAGCAATTGTATTGCAGGAAGCATATTGGGATCGTTTGTCAGCACGGCTGCAAGTTCTATCTTCGCACGTCCGACAAGAGCTGGCGCGATTTGTTCGCCACAAACGAAACTGTCAAGAGTCTCGCCGTAAAGAATCTCCTGAGCTCTATTAGGACGCACCGGAGACGTACAATGAAACTCAACTGGTCTGCCAGACATATTCAAGACAAGAAATCCGCCGATTACTCCATTGTGTGAGTTTCCTAATGCAGTCAGAAAACCCAAATGAGCATTTTTTTTCTTTTCTTCGGTACGCACAATGCCGCCATCATTCTTTTGTTTCGTGACTTCCCCCAAAACGAAGCTCAGCCGCTTGGCGAGTCCGTCAATTCTAAACGTCCCGGATTGTAGATATTAAATTATCCTTATTCAAGAGTAAAAGCCTCAGGAAACTACGCAAAATCACTTCCTGTGACGAAGATCAGAGCCTTGACGGATAACGCCGTTCTTTATGTTAAGATACCTAGGATTCTCAGCCTGTCCGGTAAGTTCGTAAAGAAAACGACTCGGGACTGTCGGTTTCAATTTACCACGTGTAAACCGACCAAGAGCAAGGGACAACGTTAATCGATACTGGGCACGAGTCACTCCGACATAACACAATCTCCGTTCCTCTTCGACAGCCTCCTCGGTAACATCTTCCAAAGAACGTTTATGAGGAAGAATTCCTTCCTCCATACCAACCATATAGACTTCCTTAAATTCTAAGCCTTTAGCAGCATGATAAGTCGAAAGAGCCACGGCGTTCGCTTTTGATTTTTTTTCTTGTTGAGAAGAAAAATCAGGACCGCCTAAGGACGCGTCGTCTAAAAATTCTACAAGCGTCCCATTCGGATGTTCTTTTAAATAGGCAGCGACTGCCGTTATGACTTCGCCTACTGAATCGTTACGTTCTTTACGTTCTGATTCGTCAGGATAAAGACGTTCAAGTTCGTCTTTATATCGAACCTCATCAAGAAACTCGTCGACGGCTTCTGGGGTAAAAGACCGACGCAAATTGGCAGACTGAATCTGAATCAGTTTAACAAACGAAACTGCCGCCTCTGCCGCCTTTGAGTCCAAGGTTGAATAAACTGGCGAATCAGGCTTTAGGACGTTCCACAGCGAGGTCTTATTTGTTATAGCAAACTCGCGAAACTTTCCTAAAGTTGTTGAACCAAGGCCTCGAGGAGGAGTATTAATTACGCGTAATAACGCAACGTCGTCATGGGGACGTACAAGCGTTTTGAGATATGATACAACGTCCTTAACCTCCTTCCTATCGAAAAAAGATTGACCGCCTGAAACAGTATAAGGAATATTCGCGGAGCGAAGTTCCATTTCAAAAGCGCGGGGTTGCTCGTTCGTCCTAAAAAGAATCGCGAAATCGCGGGGCTGACGTTTTGATTCAGAAAGACGTTGTTTTATTGAGGCGACGACGCGTTGCGCTTCAACTTCACCGTCTTTACACTGCAAAATGCGAGGTTCTTCCCCCTGAACAGTCGATCGTAAAAGTTTCGCGTGACGATAAGTGTTGAAACCAATAAGACGATTAGCCCAATTAAGAATTTGCTGCGTCGAACGGTAATTCTCTTCGAGTCTTACGGTCTTCGCCTCCGACCAATCCTTTTTGAAATTGAGAATGTGCCGTACCTCCGCGCCACGCCAGCCATAAATCGCTTGGTCGTCGTCGCCGACAACACAGAGGTTACGATGTGGCGCAGCAAGACCGCTAATAATACGATACTGACTCAAGTTTGTGTCTTGGTATTCGTCGATGAGAATATGGTCAAATCGAGCGGCTTCTTTTTCTAATATCTCGGGATATTCTGAGAAAAGATCCTCGGTCAAAAGTAAAATATCATCGAAATCAACCGCCCCAAGGTCGTGGAGACTGCGCTGATAAAGCGTGTAACATCGGGCGGCAAGATAGTCTTTCGAGGACTGGATCGAATTCATCGCAGCTGCAGGACGTATGCCTGCAGATTTCCATTCGCTGATCTGTTTCAACAAATCTCCCGGTCGTAGGGCGCCAGAGGTAATTTTTACAACGCGTAAAACCTGCCGAGCAATCGATTCTTGGTCGCCACGATCATAGATAGAAAACCGATTGGGGTAACCAAGTAAATGTATATTACGCCGCAGAATACGAACACAAAGCGAATGGAATGTCGATATTTCTGGACGTTGGCAGTCGTGACGTTTTGGCAACAAAGCCGCGACGCGTTCTTGCATTTCTCGTGCAGCCTTGTTTGTAAAAGTTACAGCAAGAATACGTTCTGGAGCGACTCCGCTTTTAATTAGTCGAGCAATCCGATAAGTAACAACACGAGTTTTACCCGTGCCTGCGCCAGCTAAAACCAACAACGGGCCATTCAGAGTTTCTACCGCTGCTCTTTGCGCTTCATTCAGCGACATTTTTCCGTGAATATCTCTAAAGACAATCCCAAAATCAAATACAACCGATCACTCAATCTCCGTCTCGAGTTCGGCCCTTGATTCCATCAGGATTTTACGCGTTAAAAGATCGACAGTCATACCTTCTGCTTGCGCAAGATAATTTAGCGTGACACGACTTCGAAGGGCAGGCGGCGCAGAACGTTCAACGTCGTCAAATGAAACGACCGGACGACCGTCAAGAGCGGCAAACGCCTTTGAACCAAGGATAATTGCCTGTGTCGCACGCGGTCCTGCCCCCCATTCGACATACTGTTGAGTCGTTTCGGTCGATATTCTCGTTTGCGGACGTGTTTTACGGACAATAGTCGTCGCATATTCAGCCACTCGTTGGGGCATGATAATACGACGCACGAGTCCTTGGAATTTCAACACTTCGTCTCGAGAAACTGTAGTAGACTCAAGATTATCCGATTCACAGGTAGTAGCGAGAGCCATTGCCACTTCGTCCGACGCCTTAGGATAGTCGATCGTCAGGGAAAAAAGAAAGCGATCTAGTTGTGCTTCCGGAAGGGGATAAGCGCCTTCTTGTTCTATTGGATTCTGAGTCGCCAAAACAAAAAACGGCGGCTCAAGTTCATACCTCCGACCCGCAATCGTAACTTGTCTCTCCTGCATCGCTTCCAATAAAGCCGCTTGGGTTTTGGGCGGAGTTCTGTTAATTTCGTCAGCGAGAACAACATTCGCAAATATGGGACCGGGAAAAAAATCAAAAACGCGCCCGCCATGAAGTGATTCTGTCAAAACATTTGACCCCAAAATATCGCTCGGCGTCAGATCTGGCGTGAATTGAATTCTGCTAAACTTTAAAGCGAGAGCGTTCGCAATCGCGCGAACAATACGAGTCTTACCTAGCCCCGGAACGCCTGTCAAAAGGACATGACCGCCGGCAAACATCGCCGATAAAATTTCTTCGAGCAACTTCTCATGTCCGAAGATTTCCCTAGAAAGTCTATGAAGAAACGTATTCTTGAAGTCGACAAATTGTTTAAGAAGCTCGACGTCCGAATCGCTAAATTCCGATGCTGAAGAAGCTGTCTGATTATCCTGCACTGGTACGACCTCACAACTATCCGGCCCGAAAAAGGGCGCCAATTGGCGGATATTTAAACGCTGAAAACACCACCCAAAACGTCCGCCTGATCCTAGCGGGATTGCTTACTTCTTCAATAGACGAAAACTGATTTGAGAGGTAGAGGCGCAAAGGCGCACGGTTATTTCTTTGAAACGATCGACTTGGATTTTCCATTACGTTCCCTAATAATCTCTTCTTGGAGTACGGAGGGAACTCTCTTGTATTTCATGAATTCCATCGAAAAAACTCCCTGCCCTTGTGTCATGCTCCGTAAAATAGAGGAATAACCAAATGTTTCAGCGAGGGGAACTTCGCCAAGGATGCGGCACGACGCGCCGTTTGTTTCTGTCTGAGATACGAGTCCTCTCCGGCTTGCAAGGTCTCCAACCACTCCTCCTTGAAAATTTTCAGGACATTCGATTTCTATTCGCATAATAGGCTCAAGTAGCGCTGGTTTCGTTCTCTGGAAATTTTCACGAAGCGCAGTTTGGGCACAGATTCGGAATGCTAAATCGCTCGAATCAACGGCGTGGTAAGAACCGTCGTTCACAAGAACTTTTAAGTTGACGACAGGATATCCGGCAATAGGGCCCTTTTCTAAGGACGCCCGAAACCCCTTTTCAATCGCAGGAATATAATTCGAAGGAATGACGCCGCCTGTAATCTGCTCCTCAAAAATAAAAGGTTCCTTCGTTTCTTCTTCTTCGGGAATCGGCGACATTACGCCGCATATATGCGCAAACTGTCCAGAACCGCCGGATTGTTTCTTATGCTTCGTTTCAAATGCAACGGCAATCGTAGGCGCTTCTCGATAATTGACTTTCGGCGCAGAAGTCTCGACTTCGATTTTATACTCGCGACGTATGCGCTCAACATATACGTCAAGATGAAGTTCCCCCATACCCGCAATCAGCGTTTCGCCACTCTCAGAGTCAGTCCTAACCGCCAGAGTTGGATCCTCTTTACGAAAACGGTAAAGCGCTTTAGCAAGTTTATCTGAATCGCGTGTTTCAAGAGGTTTTATCGCAACTTGGATCACAGGATCTGGCACAAAAATCGATTCTAAGGTACAGTAATCCTCTTTGGCACAATATACTTCGCCAGACGCACAATCGATACCAATGACGGCGACAATATCGCCGGCATCGGCAAAATCAATTTCAACACGTTGATCCGCATGCATGCGAAAAATACGGCTGATACGTTCCTTTTTTCCAGTTCGTTGATTAAAGTAGTATCCCCCCTTCTCCAACCTACCTTGGTACACGCGCATGTATGTCAGCGTCCCGTAGGGATCGTCGACAATTTTAAACGCCATTGCGACAAGAGGCGCTAACTTGTCAGAAGGTTCAAGTTTAACTTTTTCCTCTTCACCCGTTTCGTGATTGACTCGGAACGCCAACGACTCACGCTCCGCTGGCGAAGGAAGGTAACTCGCTATAGCGTCGAGAAGAGGTTGAACTCCCTTGTTGCGATAAGCCGAACCGAGGAAGACAGGAGTAAGTTGCCGCGCAAGCGTTGCGTTTTTGACAACCTGACGGATCAACTCTTCAGGCACGTCTTTTTCTTCAAGAAGAAGTTCCATTAATTCGTCGCTGAACATTGAAAGTGACTCCAACATTTCGCGGCGGGCGGATTCGTATTCGTCGTGAAGAGTTAAAGGAACATCCTCATACCGAAGAATTTCACCTTGATCTCCGTCGAAATAAACAGCTTTCCCTGTAACAAGATCGACGATCCCTGTAAAATCACGCTCGACGCCGATGGGAATCTGCATTAGAACCGCGTCGCAATTGAGTTTATCATGGAGCTGCTGGACAACACGACGCGGATTCGCTCCGACTCGATCCATCTTATTGATAAAAGCTAATCGCGGAACGGCATAACGTTTCATTTGGAGATCGATCGTAATCGATTGAGCTTGAACGCCGCCGACGGAACAGAGAACAAGAACGGCGCCGTCGAGGATTCTAAGGCTACGTTCGACTTCAACAGTAAAATCCACATGACCTGGCGTATCTATTAAATTGATAGTCGTATCACGCCAATGCACACGAGTCGCGGCGCTTGCAATAGTAATGCCACGTTCTTGCTCCAGTTCCATACTGTCCATTGTAGCGCCGCCGTCATGAACTTCCCCCATCTTATGGGTACGTCCTGTGTAGAAAAGAATACGTTCACTAAGCGTCGTCTTACCAGAATCAATATGAGCGGAAATACCGATATTTCTTAAATCACTAAGATTAGACATATATCTTAAATCCTATTAAATCACCGTCTTATCCATAAAAACAACCAAGAAAGACGGACAAGTCAAACAATTCTTTCTAGCAACAATCGACATAGCATTATAGCTTTTATGTTAATTTGACAAGTCGTAGCTCTCCAGCTTTGCTAAAATGAACGTCGTCTGAATCACTTCGTTACAGTCCTTTTACACAGGACAGACAGTAGATACTGACCGTTTTTTCAAACTAGACTTGCAAAACTAAATTCACTAGAATCCCCGAAGTCGTTTTTGTTATAACCATGGCGTTGTTAAGGTTTATTTTTGCGCCGTTTCAGTTATGATCGATAATGGCGTTCGACTAGGAAACGCCTTTACGTCTGGACATTCTCACATTGGAGTTGGCAGTCCATGAAAAAATCGTCGAAAAAATTGACTTGGTATGGTCACAATTGTTTTTTGTTTGAATACAACGACGTCAAATTTCTTATCGACCCATTCCTTGTCGCTGGAATCGCGCCGGTTCAAACAAGCGATATCAAGGCGGACTACGTTCTCGTTTCTCACGGGCATTCCGATCACTGTGCAAATGCGTTGGAGATTGCTAGGGCTTCGCAAGCGACGATTGTAGGAATCGCAGAAGTCGCGAGTTTCTTTGGTCGTCAAGGGGTAAAAACTGAAAGCGCTAATATCGGCGGCGCCGTTTATCTTCCTATATCTAAAGATTCAGAATCCCCTAAAGCGCAGATATTGACAGTACAGGCGACGCACAGTTCGACAATGCCCGATAATTCTCCGGGAGGCTCTTCCGTCGGTTTTATTCTTTCATTCTCTCAAAACGGAGCATTCCTATCTCCGGACAGAGCGGCTATTAAACCGATGAAAAACGTCCTAGCAGACGCGTCGGCGTTTTCAATTTACTTCGCTTGCGACACGGGATTTTTCGCAGACATGAGCTGGATTGGAACTCTTGGAATCGACGTCGCCGTCCTGCCCGTCGGCGATCGTTACACCATGGGACCGTCTCTCTCCCTCGACGCAATTAAGGCAATTAATCCCCAGTATGTCGTTCCTTGCCATTACAACACGTGGGCCCCGCTGTCGCAAAATATTGCGAAATGGAGCGACGCCGTTCGCCAGTATACGAAAGCGATTCCACTTGTTTTAACGCCTGGCGTCGCAGTCAACGAAAGCGAACTACGCGAATGGAAATAAGCTGACGGGCTCCGTCGTAAGATTAATTTGCATTACAGCTATCGTAAGAGTCGTCTACAATGCTTATCGCCAATAATCTGACAAAAATCTATGGTCGT
>Ga0256407_10001632_pt1 | contig 46088 bp, 50 predicted proteins | sample RumenRJG_04DNA_FD_193489 | JGI IMG/M metagenome (GOLD analysis project Ga0256407, IMG submission 193489) | Bovine rumen microbial communities from Lethbridge, Alberta, Canada - RJG_04 | ecosystem: Host-associated > Mammals > Digestive system > Stomach > Rumen | place: Canada: Alberta...
TTATGATGTTACAGCGCTTACCAGAAATCCCTTCTAAACGCGAAATAGCAATTGAAGTTGAAAACTTAATCTCGATATTTTCTGCCATGTCATGCCCTCCTCGTAAACAAATACAGGGTCTTTGGGCAGAACTCCTTGTGATTGAGCACAGTTTAGATCCCGAGACGGTTATCAATGCCTGGCATGAGTCGCCAAATTCAAAATATGATTTCACTCTGGGGCGAGACAAGGTTGAAGTAAAGAGCACATCAGGGGAAGAACGTAAACACCATTTTTCGTTAGACCAATTAAACCCATCATCAAATTCCAGATTACTGATAGCGTCTGTCATTGTTAGGGAATCCGGGCATGGCAATGGAGGAATGTCTGTTCGTGAACTTTATGATAAAATTTGCGAACGAGTACCGTCTATAGATGCGCGAATGCATATGTATCAGGTCATAGTTGAAACTATCGGTGCAGATGTGCATAAGTTAGAAAACGTATATTTTGACTACGTAGAATCATCAGACACCTTACGCTTCTATGATGCTAACGAAGTTCCTGGTATTAATAAAGAAGGAATAATGTTAGGTGTCTCAAGCGTAGGTTTTAATAGCGATTTGACAGGAATAGCGGATGTTCTAAGTCCAGAGTCTTCTTTTTCTGTTACTGATAGCCCATTGTTTAATAGTTTATTCAAAAAGTAGATATGGGAAAGTTGAGTGGTAAGGTTTTGATGGAAATCTTTGAGCAAGCTTTCAAGGATTCTGCCACCTATAAACGTTTGGATTCGGAACGTAGTAATCCTGGTCATATTATGTTTAATGGCGAGGAATATTATGTATATATCAAGAACTTGTCACCTGCCTATTTTGACAATCCAGATGTTTGGCGTGCCCAAATGACAGGGATTGATGCCTTGAAAGAAATAAAAGAATCTGATGCGACCTTTGTTCTTCTTGGCTTTGATTCTGATAATGATGTTTATGCAACATGGAACCCGACTAAAGTTAAGCAAAGGATTGGTACAGCAAGTAGCCCTTCGCTTTATTCTCGTCTATCCTTGCAACAGGACGTGTCAAAAACAGGAGAGATACGATCTATGACTCTGAACAACGATCTGCAAGTTTTAGTCTTCCCTCTTGACAGTTTGGTTGACGTATTCTCAAGTCTTAACGAGTTCTTCCCTGACACTTCAGATTATGTGGCAATGGGGTCTAAGAGAAGGGTCGATGCAAATACTGCCTACAAGAAACTGACAAACATGCATCAACTCGATGAGTTTGCCAAATACTTGCAATCAAACGGATATCTTCCATCTGAGATAAGCCAAATGTGTAGGGCGGTAAAAAGTATCATTTCAAGTGGAGTGATTTCATGGCATAGGAAGATTTTCCTTGCTCACGATTCCCTAAATGAATATAAAGATGCTGCTGAAAAGCTATTTTCAATTCAAAGCGTTAAGGATTTAGGATGGGATGATAGGTATCGTATTCCATTCATTGCCTACATCGACTTTCTACAAAAGAAGCATTTACCACCAGCACCCGAGGAGGATACTGATAAGGTAATTGAAGATATTCCTGAAGAAGGCGAGATAGAAGTAGAAGAAACTGATGAAGAAAGAGATTGGGAGAAAGATTATGAAGATGAAAATGGTAATTTGGTAAAGTTGATGAATCCCGAATTACTAAAACAACTTCGACCGCACCTTGATAAGGAGTATCCTTCATTGCCTCCTGCTTACAATATCATAGAGGATTTCTATCATGGTAGATATCCAAAAATGCAAATGAAAGATTGGGGAAGATTAATAAAAGAAATTGACTGGTCTCGATGCAATGAGGACGGTATTATCCCCGAAGAGACAAAGGTTAGCAAGAAGAAAACTCATATCCTTCGAGTTGTCTTCCCTGATGGTCGTGTTGTTGAAGACAAGAATGTTAGCACGACATATTGTGAGTTTATAAAGGAAGTTGGAGCAGAAGAAATAAGCATTTTGGGAATATCTCATGCGGGCGTGAATATAGTTTCTAAAGAACTGGATTCTAAATATGCAAGCTATCAGCGAGATATTGGTGATGGTTGGTTTGTCATGACTAATAGTCCCACACCTGTCAAATATCAGGATCTGTTAAAAATCATAGAGGATTATGGACTTGACATAAGCGTGTCTTTGGTATCACTTGACTCTTCAAATAGTGTTTCACTTCCCGTTACTAACGATAAAAGCGGAAAGCGTGAAAAAATCCGAGTTCGCTTCCCTGATGGGAAAGAAATTTTGCCTACTAAGGTTTTAGACGCATTAATTGAAGTTGTTAAATATGCAGGTGCAGAGCACGTCCGTTCTCTTAATATTATTTGTTGTGCCGACAATTTGATATTAAAGAATCCGGCCCCCCGCTATGTAAATCCGAGTAAACCGGTAGGCGATGGCTGGTTATGCAACACGTGTTCAGATACGCGTACTAAGTATGAACAAATAAAGACTATCTCAGATAAATTGAATCTTGGATTAGAAGTTGAATTGATTTAAATATGGCAGCACAACGATTCTATTACTCTGATACAATCACAGACTTCCTGTCTCGAAAAGACAGCGAGATAGTGGGTGAACTGACGTTGGCCTCGCAACACGACATCAACGATGAGACTTCGCAATCGTGGGTGACGGAAATAGAGACTTTACGGGAGGTGCTAGCTCCATATAAGGGAAGGGGTAGCCTGTATTTCGAGTACAATATTCCACGAATGGGTAGACGTGCCGATGTGATTGTGGTTATAGACGGGATAGTGTTTGTGCTGGAGTACAAGACATCAGAGCAACGATTCTCTCGCGACGCCGTAGTACAGGTGTGGGACTATGCTTTGGACCTGAAGAACTTTCAGGAGGGCAGTCTGGACAGGATATTAATCCCAGTACTTGTGGCTCCTAAGGAGCGAGATTCGCATTGCCGATTGGCGCTGAAGTATTTTGAGGACGATGTATATGAGCCGTTGTTGATAAATAGTAAGCGATTCAAGGAGGTGTTTGATATTGTTCTTGGGACTGTATATTACGATGTCAAGCCTACATTTTCAGATGACCAATGGGCCAAGAGCGGCTATTCGCCAACGCCTACCATTATCGAGGCTGCGATTGCGCTTTATGAGGAGAATACCGTGGAAGATATTACGAAGCACGGTGGCGATATAGATAAGGCATCGGAAGAACTGCGTGGCATTATCAATTTCTGCAGGGAAAAGAATCGTAAGGCTATCTGTTTCATTACTGGTGTTCCTGGAGCTGGGAAAACGTTGATTGGACTGAATACTGCTATTGACCAGTTTAACAGAGGCGAGAAAGCTGTTTATCTTTCAGGCAACTTCCCTTTGGTAGAGGTGCTTCAAGAGGCTTTGACACGAGACTATGTCCGTCGTGATAAGATTAGGGCTAAAACTGAGAAACGAAAAGCATGTACGAAACCTGAGGCGAAAAGTAAGGTGAAAGCTTTTATCCAGATGATCCACCACTATAGAGACCTTTATCTGGAGGGAACTGAGGTGAAAGGCGGTCGAATAGTGCCAATAGAAGGTTATTTCCAGAGCCATACAGACAAGGCATATATTCCTGTGGAGCACGTTGCAATATTTGATGAAGCTCAGCGTGCATGGACTCGAGATGAACTGAAACGGTTCATGCGTGAGAAGAAAGGAATTCACAATTTCCCCTATTCAGAACCAGAGTATCTAATCTCGTGTATGGATAGACAAACGGATTGGGGTCTTGTGGTTTGTCTGGTTGGAAACGGGCAAGCCATTAATAAAGGAGAAGCAGGTCTGAAGGAGTGGATAGAATCTGTTCATCGTAGTTATCCAGACTGGGATGTATATATGTCTGATTATCTGGTTGCATCGAATGATATTTCGAAAGGAGAGTTGGCGCTCATTCAAAAACAATTGATAGCAAGAGGTGATTTGCACCTGAAAATGTCAATGCGATCGTTCCGCTCAGAGAAGGTTAGCATCTTTGTCAATCAACTGTTGGCACTGCAGAAGAATGAAGCGACAGCAACATTGAAGGAACTGGAGAAATATCCTATTGTGCTGACACGAAATCTCGAAACAGCAAAGCAATGGTTACGCGACCATTCAAGGGGAAGTGAACGAATGGGATTGCTGGCCAGCAGTAAAGCAGAACGATTGAAGGCTATAGGTATCAACGTGAGATATCAGCCAAACTTTGTTCACTGGTTCCTTGAGGACGATACAGATATCAGAAGCAGTAACTGCCTTGAAGACACTTTAACCGAATTTAAGGTACAGGGGCTGGAAATTGATTGGGCCTGTGTGACATGGGATGCTGATTTAAGACTGAAAAAAGATTTGTCCGGATGGCAGCATTTCCAATTAAGGAGTGGAACAAAGTGGCAGAATATCAAAAAGGCTGTAAATCAGGAATACCAGATTAATGCCTATCGTGTACTACTAACCAGAGCCCGTCAAGGAATGGTGATTGTCGTACCCAATGGGGATGACGGTATTCCACCAGATGAAACACGAAAGCCAGAGTGGTATGATGGCATTTATGATTATCTGAAATCTGTGGGGATAAAGGAAATATGAAACAGATAGAAGTCGTAGCTGCGATTATTTGCAAAGAAGATAAGATATTCGCCACTCAAAGAGGGTATGGTGAGTGGAAGGACTGGTGGGAGTTTCCTGGCGGAAAGATGGAGGCTGGGGAAACGCAAGAGGAGGCGCTGAAGCGAGAGATTCGCGAGGAACTTTCGACAGAAATAGTCGTTGATAGGTTTATCTCTACGATTGAGTATGACTATCCTGCTTTTCATCTGACAATGCACTGTTACTTCTGCTCATTGCAGTCGGAAGGACTACACCTGAATGAGCATGAGGCTTCCAAGTGGCTATCCACTATTGAACTAAACAGCGTAAAATGGTTGCCAGCAGATTTGAAGGTTATTGAAGTAATTAAGTCAAAATGTAACATAAAAGATAATAATTATGAGGCATAGAATAAAAGTAGGAAAAGTTGGATCATTCACTCCCGAGAAGCAAAAAGTGGAGGTTGAGCAACTGGAGGACAGAGAAGTTATCGGAGATGTAGAAGAAATCTTCGAGGAGGATTCAGGCTTCAGCAATGACGATGAAGCTCTGGCAGCGATGGAGTTTTACGATAGCCCAGACGCAACAGAATAATTTGGGAGTGCAGCCAAAGTATCTCAGTACCTGCCCCATGTATCACTTGTTAAAAACTGAATAAACAAAAATAAAAACTTATGATTATTATAACAATTATAGCGGTAGCAATAATAGTAGGTGTAGCTATAGGCTATTCTATTCCTCTTTTGCGACTCAAGTCTTTCGCTAAAACCATCGAGAAATCTAAAGACCTAAGTGATTTATCCCAGGAAAATGAAAAGCTTTCTGCCTTATGTTCTGATTACGATATTACTCGAACCATAGAAAAGGACAGAGAAAAGAAAACATTACACTTCGCAGAAGAGTTCTTTAATAGTTCAGAGTTAGCCCGAGCAAAGGGTATCAATCTAAAGCATATTAACGCAGCACCTGGAGTATTGTCTGGTCTTGGTGTACTTGGTACTTTCCTTGGCTTAACGTTAAGTGTCACTACTTTTGACAGTACTGACTCAGCCGCTATTATGACAAGTATCAAGACGCTTTTGGATGGTATGGGAACAGCCTTTATCACGTCTTTGGCAGGTATGTTCTTCTCTGCCATTTATATATTTTTCCAAAAGAGGTTCTACAACAACTATGACAATGCGATAGCTGTCCTGGTTAGACACTTAGACCAGAAGTTCCATATTTCTGCCGACGAAATTATTATTGCAGAGAACGAAAAAACAAATCGAGAGATATTGGCCCGTCTTACAGCAATTGAGGAGTCGAAGGAGGTAAACGAAAAATTAAATGCCATACAGGAGGCACTTACAATTCAAGATGAAGATGGTGCCAGCATTACTACTGGTACGATGATGCTGAATTTGTATGAAGAATCAGAAAAGCAATCTCAAGCGTTGGAGTCCTTTACGACAGACTTGTCGAATGAACTTAACGCTTCTCTGGGCAGGACTATGAATTCCTCAATTGTACCATTGATTGTCAATCTCGAGAAGAGCCACGATGTAATGAACACCAAGATAGAAGAGTTGTCGCACAATATCCAGTCTCCTGCCACCGATTTCGTCACGACGGCAGTTGGAGAACTTAAATCTTCAATGCAGTCGATGGCTAATGAGTTCAGGGATTCTATTTCCAAGCAGACAATTTCTCAAATCGAGGCACTCGCTGACAGTCTTACCAAGTCGGGGGAATTGTTGAACACATTGCCAATGACCATGCAGATGATGGCAGATAAAGTTACGGCAAGTTTCAATGAAGTCAGCCAGGTCGTTGGCGGAATTCAGGCTAACGTTGCCAAGCAGCAATCTGATATGATTGAAAACACAAAGATTGCTAATGAGCAGCTTACAGGTGACTTCCAACAGAAGTTCAGTGAAATGGCTTCTTTACAGCAGTCTGTGCTCACTAAGATGAGCGAACAGATGGATACTACTATGCGTTCAGTGATGTCTCAGTTAGAGACGGCTATCGGAGGTCTGAACGAACAACAAAACAGCCTGTCTGACACTCACACCCGTTCAACTCGTGAGATTGAACGTTTGCTTCAGGCTTTTGCTCAAAGCGTTGCCAATATGCACAATGCCAACTCAGAAAGTTCAGAAATGCTGGTGTCAATCAAAAGGGCTGGTGACAATCTGAATGAATCAACAGACAAACTCAAAACATTGGCTGCAAGTTTGGATACTGCATCAACCGCAGTCGTTGAACAACAGAAAGAGGCTACAGCTAAATTCGTGGAGATGCAGCAGGAGAACCTCAATATTATCAGCCAGCTTTCTACAGCATTGTCGGATGCCAAAAATATGGTGGATAGTTATACCTCAGACTTTGAAACGCTCAAAGGTGGCATGAAGGAGGTCTTCAAGGGTATCAACGATGGACTGAAAGATTATAGTGCTACACTGAGAGAAAGCACAGGTAGTGCTCTGGCAGAATACTCTGATGCGTTGACAAAATCGACAGACGGATTGAAGAATATCGCAGCTGCTTTGGAGGAATCTGCTGAAGAGTTAAGTGACAGCATTGACAAGTTCAAAAGATTGAGATAATGGCAACTGGTAAGAAAATACACGATTCGGAAGAAAATCCTTTCGCTATGTCAATCGGCGATTTGATGGCCGGATTGCTCTTCATTTTCATATTGTTGTTGACTGCGACAATGCTGAAAGTGCAGACAAAATCTGACCAGGAAGCTGCCATTACACAGGAGTATGACCGAGTAAAGACTCAGTTATACATCGATCTCCAGGAAGAATTTAAAGATAGTCTTAAAGTCTGGAATGCAGAAATCGATTCTATCCAATTAAGTGTACGCTTTCAGGAGCCATCAACGTTGTTTGATTTCGCAAAGGATGATTTAAAGCCAAGATTCAAATCCATTTTGAATGACTTCTTTCCCAGATACATAGCGTTATTGAACGACCCCAGATATCGAGATGACATTGAAGAAATACGTATAGAAGGTCATACTGATTCATCTGGCGAATATTTCACAAATATGAAGCTTTCACAAGACAGAACGCGAACGGTGCTGGAGTACTGTTTTAATCTGCTTGAGGATTCTAAGAAGGATTGGGCCATGTCAAAGGCTACAGCCAATGGCTTATCATATAGTCATATCATCAAGAATCCTGATGGGTCGGAAAATTCAACTAGATCTCGTCGTGTTGAATTCCGAATAAGGACAAATGCAGAGCAGAAACTTGAAGAGATAGCAAGAAATCGAAATGGGCAATAGTATTTATGACATAATGGGCTTCTATTTTGACCCCAGGACGTTTACTCTTGGAGCAAGGACTGCTATCAGTAGTGCCCAGCAGAATACCATTGATAATGCTACCAGCAGGCAGCGCACCATAGCTCGTCAGTGTGCTACAGCAGAAGAAAAGCAGCCGAATCAATCGACCCTCGATGCCGCATATCGTAAATTTAAGAGCCATTACACGAGATTGAATGTGGAGGAGTATTCTTCGCGCGAAGTTAGAGCGCTGATTTATTGCCTTCACAAATTTGAGAACGATGCGATGGTATCGGCATTCACTAAAGTGCTTGATAAGCAATGGAGAAATCGTTTTCTTAATGGTCTTCTATACTTCCTTCTTTCTTACTGGGATGTTACGGAGAAGGCACGATTGCAAGCGATAATCGATGTATTCCAAAGTAAATTGAGTGCGTATAATGGCAAAAGGGACAAATACTTGCTCTTAAAGCAGAATGCTCGTTATTTTGCACTTAATGGTGCAGAATTGCTTGGGATGACACTGCGGAAAATGGATGCAGGGCAAACAAAAAACTGTTCTATCTTTTCAGCATCCTCAGTATTCTTTGGTCTATCTTCAAACAACATAGAATTCCAGTACTATTCAAAGGTTATCTCATCCTATTTTGGGAGAGACGCCATTGACAAATTGGATATGCTTAAAGAGGTTCTCGATAGACATAACTATGATGCCACGCCCAAACGCATCATTCCTTCTATGATTATTCAGAACAAGGATGCTGTCAATGAAGGCAAACAGGAATATATAAGATCTATTGCTGTTGGAATGATTGGAAATCCTGAACTGGCATCTAAGTGGACTCTACGAAATGGAACTCCAGAGGAGAACTCGAACCTAAAGGAGGCACGTCAGATTTTAAACGAGTGGCTTAAGCGTAAGTTCATCAGCATCTTCTTTGAAAAGTGTATGCATGAGCCTGCAAGACAAAAATATTGGCTGAAACATATTGATATAATCGGAGATCTTGACATTTGGACGACTCCGTTTACAATGTCACTTCTGATGCAAGATAAGCGGATTGCTGACATGCTTAATACCAAGGTCAAAGTCTTGAATAACGAAAAGAATGTTGATAAGTCGGCTCTGATTATGTCTGTAGGGAACTATTTCTTCATAGAGTTCTCTGATTCTGGATGTCTATATATATTTAGAAAAGATAGCATATATGGCAAAACGATTGCATCGAATAGATTCCTCTACTTTGATGAAATTAAAAGAATGAGAGTAGAAACCATTCAGAGTTTCTACGTCGAGAAACAGGAGGGTAAGATTACTCATAATACAGGTTGGGAAAGTACCCTTGAAAAATGGATGACACGTCATCGCGTAAAACAGGAGCTATGGTAAGAATATCATCGACAAGCGACAGTATCTGTCTGGAATATATCAAAGATGGCAAAACAGTGCCATATTCAGCATGGGTGGAAGATCCTGAGGCCTCTATTTTTGCAGATATCGTAAATGAGTTTGCAGACAATGGACAGGCTGATATTCATGAGTTAAGTTGCGAACTTTCTTATGATGCTGTTTATAAGCTCAGTACTTATGAGCGCAATGCACTTTCAATACCTGAGTTATATCCTTATGTTATTTATATTCAGCCTAAAGGACTGCTGAAAGATTCTTCATTTCAGTATACGGTAGCGTATAGAGAATCTAAGTTGGGGCGACGTTTTCAGATTAAACGTCAGGGTGCCATTATCGATACCGGCAGCCAAAAGTTTCTTCTCAATAAAGAGCAGTTCAAATTGGTTGAAGCTATTGATGAATACAATCAACTTCCCTTCGAAAGCAAGTCTCTGAATGGAAACCTCATAGAGTTTTCACGACTCAAGGATTTGTCGCAAAATGCCAAAGCTATTCTCGACAAGTATTTACAGAGTGAGGATGTCTTTGTACCAGCTAAGCTGAAAATAGAAATCGAGAAGTGTGGAGACGATAGTTATGAACTGATACCATCAATTGATTCGGCCTATTCAAACCAATTTGTTCGCTATCTTGAATCACGAAACGAGGTTCCAGATAACATTGCTGTTAGCGATGACAACAATAATCGCACACGCATTGTTATCGACGAGGAGAAGCAGAAGATTATTCGCGAAATCCGTAAGAACTATAAAGGGGTATCAGCTAGGAAACTGAAAGAACTTGTGGACAATCCTGCTCTTTTCCTCGATGTTGATCATTGTGATATCTCTCAGTTTTATAGTGACCGAGTTATCGAGATTGGCCTATATAAGCCAAAAGTTTATCCTTTCGTATCTCCCTATAAGTCCTCTTGGATTCCTTCCTATACGGTGGAAGATCGTGTCAATGGTACATCTCAAATCAGTTTCGAGACTTTAGAAGAAGTTGATGAGTTTGAGAACATCCTTGATCGTGCAAGTACACAAGGAGAAAGTGCGGTTTCTTACCATGACACCATGATCAATGTGGAAGATGGATATCAAATCGCCAAGGATGCTCGCAAGAAACTGGAGGAACACGAACTTAAAGAAAAAAAGGAAAAGAAAGTTCTCATTGTTGAGGAGAATGCTGAAAGTCTGGGCTATTCTGTTGATACTCGTCATGCTATAGATGAGGGGAAATACACATTCCATAACATCCCTGGACTAAAGCCTGAAATAAAACTTAAGAAGCACCAAATAGAGGGTATTGCGTGGTTGCAAAGTCTGATTGCTGCGAAGAGTAAAGGATGTCTTCTTGCCGATGATATGGGTCTGGGTAAGACTTTGCAACTTTTGTCTCTCATTGATTGGTATGACAAAAACTTCCCAAGTAACGAGAATCCATATTTAATTGTTGCACCTGTTTCCTTGATAGAGAACTGGGAACAAGAGTACGAAAAGTTCTTTGCAGCCCCTCGTATACCAGTTCGTCCGCTGACTGGAAGCACATTATCCCGTCACTTTGGCAAGGGCATTGATAAGAGTTTGATTGCTTATCTGCAGAAAAGACAGATTATCATCACGAACTATGAGACTATTAGGTCTTTTCAGTTTAGTTTTTGCGCTGTCAATTATTCGCTGATAATATTGGACGAGGCTCAAAAAATCAAGACCCCTGGAGCCTTGGTAACCAATGCTGCCAAAGCCCTGAAAGGAGAGTTTAAGGTTGCTATGACTGGAACTCCTGTAGAAAATACCTTGGTAGATCTTTGGTGTATTATGGACTTCTCATTGCCAGGATTACTTGGCAACTGTCGAGAGTTTGCACATAAGTACCAAGCACCCATGAAATCAGCAGATACAGATATTGCAGAGCTCGGAAATCGCGTGCGTAAGGAGATGGGCGCTTTCTTCCTTCGTAGATTGAAACAAGATGTGGCAAAAGACTTGCCGACAAAGAACATAAAGCGACTTCCTGTTGAAATGCCAGAGGTACAACGAGCAAGATATAATCAGGCAATTGCTACTGCTCAACAAGAAAGAGACAAGTTTTCCAAAGAGCCAGGTTATATGTTGAAGTGCATTATGCAGCTTCGAGAGATTTCTGATCATCCATATTTGGAAGATGACTGGACAATGTACTCGATAGAAGACCTCATTAATTCATCAGCTAAGATGAAGGCCATCATACCACTCCTTGATGACATTAAGTCGAAAAATGAAAAGGTAATACTCTTTGCTGAACGGCGAGAGACTCAAAATATTTTGAAGCGATTAGTCAAGTTCCGTTATCGACTAGATTCTCATATCATCAATGGCGACACGCCGACGATGCAGAATGAAAGATTCCGTAATGGGAAGATGTCTCGTCAACAGGCGATAGATGATTTCCAAAGTCGCAATGGCTTCAACGTGATTATCATGTCTCCACTTGCAGCTGGTATGGGTTTGAATGTTGTTGGTGCTAATCATGTGGTTCATTATTCCCGACATTGGAACCCAGCTAAGGAAGAACAGGCAACTGATAGAGTATACAGAATCGGACAAACTAAGGACGTATTTGTCTATTATCCGATGGCAATCATTAATGGTATGACATGTTTCGACCAAACGTTGGATGCCCTTCTTGCTCAAAAGTCTCAATTAGCAGAAGCAACACTGTTCCCAACAGTTAGGATTGAAGTCAATAGCGAAGAGTTGTTTAACAAACTATTTGTCTAACATTCATTCAGATACTTATGGCAGCAGAAGATCCTGTGCAATATAACAAATAAAGAGATATGAACAGAAGGCTACAATTCTATAACTACGAACAATGTTATGCATATTATACCAAGCGGATAATGAGCATACGGCAGGCAAAGATTCATGGTGAAGTCATCGTGGCTAAGCCGGTTTTGTTGTTAGCTTTCATAGATGGTATCGATATTGGAGAGTTCACGGCAAACCGATTCACGCTGAATGAGTGGCTGGAGAAAAGGTATCTCGCACTGATGAAACAATATACCCGAAACTCTCAATTTCCAAATCCTACAGACATTTCAAATCCATTCTGGCATTTGCAAGGTGACGGGTTCTGGTATCTGATTCACAAGGCTGCAGTAGCTGAAGGTTCGACTCCATCTAAGCGGTGGCTTAAAGAAAATGTAACGTATGGCCACTTTGATGATGATTTGTGGGTATTATTACAAAACAAGGTTTGGAGGCAGAAATTATGTGATTATATTGTGCAGCATAAGCTGACAGATGATAGTTGGTTAAGAAAGGTTGCAACAGAGGGGCTGGGTGCTATTGCTGCCTTACTTCTTGCAGCATAAATTATAAGTTCTATGATTACAGAAGAATTGGTACCACGCAAAGAAGACAGAATTGTCTGCGTGAAAGTTGGCAAGATTGAACGCGAAAATCTCTATGAGATGACGCGAAAGTATTGGAAAGTGAGACTCGAAAGAGTTTCTCGTGCTACTCATGTTCTTGCCGTTGTAGATGGAAAGGTCAAGGCTGTATATTCTCCGAATAAGTGGTGTTATACAAAAGACCTCAAACACGCTGGTAGGTGTGAGTTCGTTGGTGAACTGGATCATGACAACGACTACATAGGCAAATCTGTCAATGGACTATATGGTCGTAGTGCAAACCCTGTGAAGTATATTAACTTATAGATTGTGTATTATTGAGAAATAGGCTGCAATCAATGGCAATTAAAGAAGTCAACAAGAAACCCATCACGGGCAAACAACTTGTTAAAAGTAAGTTCTGGTCGAAGTTCAATGCATATAGTCAGGCTTCTGAGGAATTTTGCAAAGAACTGACTCCGCATCCCTATGCCGATACACGCAAATATCAGGACTATGCTGTAGGACATGGGGCTTATCACCTGACGCTGAGTGTAGACTTTCAGAAAGATACTTGTGCCGTGGGTGTCTACTTTCGAGATGTGAAATCGTGGGATGTGTATTATAGTGAGTATCGTGAAGCCATCGAGGATAATATTGGCATAGAACTGGAGTGGACACGACACAAGACAAAAGCATCCGCCTACCTCATTGAAAGTCATCAAGTGAATAATGAGGAGGAGTGGGAAGATGCGTTCGAGTTCCTTGTCACTGCTGCCATTGAGATGAAACATGAATTTGCCAAGTACCACTCTGCCATCAAGAAATATTGGCTGGTTTCATGGAATGAGCAGGACTTTAGGTTACATGATTTCATGGAAAAATATGATACCATCGACTGGAACAACGTCGCCAACAATCAGTTTAACATCGGCGATGTAGTGTTCTTGTATTGCTCCTACCCAGAACAATCCATACGATATAAAATGGTGGTCACAAGAACAGAAGTCCCAGCAGAGGAAGAAATTGATGATGAAGATTTTTCTTTGAGCGAATCCGATAAGCCATCACAACATGTTTACCGAATCAAAAGAACAGCGGTTATCGATGAGCCTTTATTAGGGTATAAATACTTGTTAGAGCATGGACTTAGTGGTTCTGTCAGATCACCAAGGATATTGAGGGGCGAGTTGCTGAATTATATCAAATCTATCATTGACAAGAAACCCTTTGACAACGACTTCGAAGAACTGACTGACACAGAAACTCTTTTTGAAGGCGCAAAGAAAACAGTCATCGTTAATCAATACGAACGGAATCAAGAAGCACGCAAGAAGTGTATTGCTGAACATGGATATATATGCAAGGTCTGCGGCATGGATTTTGAAAAGACATACGGCGAGATTGGCCGTGGTTTCATCCACGTACACCATATTGTGCCAATATCTACCATTGGGGAGGAATACCAACTCGACCCTGTGAAAGACTTAGTGCCTGTTTGCCCCAACTGCCATGCCATGCTTCATCGGGGTATAGATGGAAAGGTGCTAACAGTTGAAGAATTGAAGACAATTATAAACGATAGAATATGATAGGAACTCTTATTGGAGATTTGGCAGCATGTACTTTCAAACAGGATAAGACCATGTTTGAAAAGAAACTTATCGGAGAAAAGACATTCTTCTCTGACAAGGGCCTTTTAGCTTTGGCAACTGCCGATGCACTTTATCTTCGGGATGCTGAAACTCCAGAGATGTTCAAGACTGTGGTTAAAGAATATCATGACTACAGAGATACGTCAAAAGTGTTCTTCCCTAAATGGTTCAAGGACTGGTGTTCGCCAGACAACCAATACCATTGGGATTCCGACAGTGGTATGTCTTTACCTATGTGCTGTATTGCTGCTCCTATTGATATGAATCTTTCACGTCGCCTCCATTGGATGATGCTGTCAGGGAAAGCATCTGGATATGCAGCTTATTACTTTAGTGTTATTATCCGTTCACTGAAAAACGGAATATCGAAAGAACAGACATTCAGCCAAGACGATGTTTCGATGTTGCCGGCATGGGTTGACAAAGGCAGTTTCTGTGAAAACGACCCTTACAACGCTATAAACTCGTTGGTGTTGGCATGGAAAGCATTTGATGCGTCTTATGACTATACTTCCGCAGTGAAAAATGCTGCATCTTTAGGGGAATATGCTGACACAAGGGTTGTCACCATGCTTGCAGCTACGATGGCTGAAGTATTCTATCATTCTGATTTTTCCAACTTCGTTTTCCCCGCCATTATCTGCGAAATGTATGGTAATGTGATAAGACAGTTGAAATCTATCGATGCAGATGAAGTTCGGCGTAAACGTATTGAAGTTGAATTGGTAGCAACCCATAGTTTCTGATGATACAGGCAACATAATAATGAAATGAGTATGAACAAAGTATATCATATTTGCATTGGCATTTCCCTGCTAATTCTGGCATCTTGCACTAATGGGAAAAGCAATAATGCCGCTAAGGTCAGCGACATGGATAGCATTGCTGTTATGGACTCTATGCGGCCTGATATGCCACCGCCACCACCTGACAGTGGCAGGGTTGATGGTCATCGACCACCTCCACCGCCTGATGGTATGCACCCTGGCGGACCGCCACCTCCCCCACCTCACGGGAATGGCCGTCCTCCCCACAAGCCAGACAATATGCGCGGCTTTGACCCTGCATCTGAGGATGACATGGACGATAACGGTATGAGCCGCTATATGGAGAATAATGACGAAGAAGGTTGGGATTAAAGATTATCGATTATGGCATATACATACAAATATCCAAGACCGGCAGTGACGGCTGACAGTATCGTTATTACTAAGGAGACAGAACCAAAAGTCCTGTTGATTGAGCGTGGTGATGAACCTTTCAAAGGAGGCTGGGCTTTCCCCGGCGGCTTCATGAATATGGATGAGACGACGGAACAATGCGCCATCAGGGAGCTGGAAGAAGAGACTGGGCTCCGAGTATCTAATATTCAGCAGATAGGAGCTTATTCCAAGATTGACCGTGACCCAAGGGGAAGAACGGTCACCGTTGCTTACCTCGCTATCGTTGATGAACCAATCTTTGTCACCGGCCAGGATGATGCAGCCAAAGCCGAGTGGTGGCCACTGTCGGACTTGCCACATCTGGCATTTGACCACTATGACATCATGCAGGATGCAATCAGAATCTACAAAATGCGCCTTTCACAAGGCTTGTGAAACCCTCATTGCAGATAATATTGGAATCTTTTCGTAATTTTGCATCATAAAAAACAATTTAAATTAAGGTTAATATGGGTATCTTTGATTATTTTTCCAAATCGCCTGAAAAAATGCTTGGGGATTATTTCGACAAGTCAATAATGGCTGCAGCTAAAGGGGTTGAAAATCCAATGATAGCTGGAGTGGTGGTTTATCATGCAATCGCAAAAACATACGATTCACTTAAACATGACTATGCTATGATCCAAAAATGTGGTCTCTCTAATTCTGATTATTTACAGTTACTGGAAAATGTCCTAGATAAAAAGGGCCGAGAATATCTTAGTAATTGGGATGAGATGAGAAGGGGACCTGAAGAAGATTATATGGATGATAGAGATTATTTGTATGACAGAGATTTTATGGACTTGGATTTTTGAGCTATGGGTACGATAACAATTATTATACTGACAGCCTTGGTTGTAGGTTTCATATTCCGTGCTGTAAAATTATATAACCTAATAAAAAGTGCACTATACTATCTGAGTTTAAATAAAGAAATGACTCCAACTATGATGCAATTTCAGAGCGGAGCAGTTGGGTGTCTAGGCTTTATTTGCTTCCCTGGTATGTGTTCCTTTTTTGTAACCCCGATTTTCCTTTTCTTTAAAGTTGATTGGTGGATCCCTATCTTAGCTTTCTTGGCAGGTATAACTGTGGGGAATATAATTGGGTATGTTATCGAAAGGATTTTTCAATTACCTAATCATCAAACGTTTGAGCATAGTTCTTTTAATCTGAATGCTGTTGAGTTGACAATGGATAATGGGAAGCTGTATCGCAGAGCTGCAGGTCTCATGATATTATACAGTGTAGTTTCATTGGTTCTTTCTTTGATAATTATGTTTAACGTATAATGCGATTAGGTATGAAAAAATATACAAGGGAGCAAGTAAAGGCCATGACTCAAGTAGAATACGAGTCTGCGATTTGCAAAGAATTAAATGATGCTGGTTTTAGGCAGGAATTTCATGGAGAATTATCTGAATATCAGCCTGACGAATCAACTTTTGGAGGGGGTATAGTCTTTGATAGCAAAGCAGTAGATTATTTAAAGGGTGTTGGTTTAATAGATAATGGTAAATGTCCTATGTGCTCCGTTAAGGAGGATGAGTTGGAATACAGGCTCCAAAACCCGCATAGCGGAGCCATTTATCACGTATGTAAATCATGTTACAAACAATATGCTCGACAAGAGAGAGAAAAAAGAGCAAAAGGATGTTGTTTGATTGTTATTATTGTTATAGCCCTTATTATATGGGGAATTGTAAAACTCTTCAGTTAAAATATGATTTGGTTAATTGGTATTATTGCTACTGCAATATTTTTCATTTTTATAAAGTTCTTGTTGGATTTTAATAAGCAGAGGAGCATCATCGAATCTAAAGGTGGTGTACTGACCATATATAAAACGCTGATTGATGGTCTATTAGAATATCCGAGTGCTAGAATAACCCAGAACAATAAAGATCTCGTTACAGTAGGCGGAACCTTTGTTGATCCCATTTTTAACAGAGAATGTGGGTTATGGTCAGTTATAATACAGCCAACGTTTAAGACGTTGAATGTAAAATATCAGGCACATATTGACTTGGAAGGAGGTGAAAATTCAAAGAAAATGTGGGATTTCCCTATCAGTATGAGTCAGGAAGAGATGCTTACTGTTATCAAAAAGAAGGCTGATGAGTGGGATATATATGGTATTGTAAAATAAGGACGTTTAATAATTCCGGCAAAATGGGAAGAGTATTTGTTAGATTATTGTCATTGGCAATAATGATATGCACCTTTGTTTCTTGTGGTATTGTAGATATGATTGAAGCAGAGCAACCTGTTTCTATAAATACAAGTAATGTCTATAAGGATCTTGATATGGATGTCTTCAAAGGCTTTGTTGACAAGATGACAGTTGGCGAACTTATCCGAGCGCATGGGAGACCAGATTCCATTTTGGACGCAAATGAAGAAGCAATGGTAGAAGGATACGATATTTACCAATATCAGTACCCTGATTGCACTATTGATTGTTATGTTCCTAGAAAAGTAGATGGGAAACTTATAGGAGGAATTCTCGAAGACACTCTAAAAATGAATGAACTTGTTGATTACATATATTATGAGCCAAATAAGAATATTAAACTAAAAAGTTTTGTTCTGAACGATAGCATAAGTCAGCTAATTCCGCAAGGCAAGTCTGTTGTGTATTATATTGGAGATTCCTTTAATAACATCGTTCGCTTTCGATTGGCGAAGGATAACAAAGGAGAAATACTAAATGTGGCTTTGAATGACATTTCTATATTTGAAGAAGAAAAAAAACTTTCCGCTATTGTAAGTGAATGGAATAGTAAGTTGCCCATAAGCCTAGGAGATTTGGGTTACCTTGATGCAATTAATTTAAACAAGAAGGAGCTTTGTTTTAATATAGCTATTAATGATAGTTTATTATATTTTGACAAACTTACTTCAGAGAATCCCTTATGGGAAGAGATAATTGGGGATAGGCTTTTTGAAAAAGGCAGAGGACTATTCAATTGGCTTACATCTGTAGTTATCAGTGAAGGGGCTGGTGTGAAATTTATGCTGTTTAATAAGAATAACCATGAATCTATTAGCAAAAATATTGATTATTCATCTTTTAAGAGAAGATATGAACTAGCTTTTTCAAATATAAGACGTTTGGAAAGTTTTATTAGATATGAGAATCTTCCGTATCCATGCAAATTATTTGATGAGATAGTTTGTGAGAAAATAGAAATAAAGGATGGATATTTAGTGTTACCTTTTACAATTGATGGCGAACCCCAGGATGAACTATATGATAATATGGATAATCTTAAACAACATGATATTGACTTGCTTCGAGATACTGCTAACCCTGATAGGAATTATTTGTTTTTATGCTACAAATGTAAATTTGGTTTGAAAAAACAATATTATTATACATTTACAGAGGAAACTGTCGAGGTTGTTTTCTCTCCAGAGGAAGTGAAACAATTGATAAAGCAAATGTAAATATGAATGGGGAAGATAGTCACAATTCTTCCCCTTTCCATAATGATGTTGCGATTCCTATTTTTATTATCGATAACAGACCGAATACTATAATTGAGGTCAAATAGAATCCCCATCCTTTCTCAATACCATAAAAATCATCTCCACCGTACATTATTACAAAAGTATATAGAATTAGCATTACCGCAATAACTGCAAAAAGTATGGTAAAGAACTTGTTCCCTTTCACGACTTTCATCAAAAGATAAACCAAAAAACCTACTATACAAAGTGCTATAACGACTATTATTGTGTACAATATCATAGATACTCTAGTAGAGAAATTTGGGTCATTTACAATTGACGAGAGGGTACCCCATCCTGGAATCAATTGATCTTTCATCACATCAGAAGCAACATCGGCAGATGTGAAGTTGAACATGTTACTTAAAAATCGTGGTACGAGGGTCATTACCAAATAAAGTACGCCTACAGATATCCAACTAAGTGAGATACATATTGCCGAACTAAGTCCAATTGTTCCCAAAAATCTTAAGAGGTAATTTATGCCTTTCTGTACCATACTTATAAATCGTTAATCTCGTCTAACAACTTCTTTGCCTGTTCGACATGCTCTCTGCTAGAATTCTCCTTAATGATATTGTTGAGAACCTTTATTGCATTATCCTTATCATTGTTCATTAGATAGGCAATTGCAAGATTCCAACCGATATCATTACGATAGTTTCTCAACATGGTATCATCACCATGCCAATAATATTCGTCCAATTGTGTTATAACTAACTCTATATCAGTATTCTCTTTTATCTTTTGAGACAAAACGGAAAGGTTACTTGCAAGTTCAGTATCTCCTGCACTGCGGAATTGGGTTACAACAATTTGATTGGCCCCTAAGGTTGCATAATCTGGCTCACTGAAATATTGATATATTGAAAAACATCCCAATAGTACTATGAGGCTTGCAGCAATTGAATACACAGTCCTGCGCATTCTTCTTTTCCTATGCTCGTCTTTACCTTTACTAATACAAATTCCATCTTCAATAGAGCAGGCTACATCATCTGAAGCGCATTTTTCTTCCTTCAGTTTCAGCAATGTCTTGCGAAAATCATCCATATCTGTTTTAGACAACGCGTCTATAATAGTCTCTTCACTATTAACATGATGTATCTCCCTAGCAATGAGACCCACCATTTGAGCCCTTTGCTTTAAGCCTTCGTCAGTTTCAAGGCTCGTGAGAAAGTCGGATTTCTCTTCTTCGCTCATTTCACCACTTATATAGCGGTTAATGATGTCGTCTTGGGTGTTGATCTCTACTTCCATACTTTCCCTATTTTATTCGTTTCTTAAAATTAATTTCAAATTGGTCTAAACATCTGCTCAATGATGTTTTAGCTACATTCGCATTTTTAAGGCCGAGCAATTCTGCAAGATCCTTCATTGCAATGTGATCTCTGTATTTACCCCATATTAATTGTTGGCACTTGGCAGTCAAAAGACTAATTATGTCTTGTACTGCTTGTATTTTTGATTCTCTTGTTTCTGCGCTATCATCATACAAGTCAATAAGATTGTTAATGTTTTCTTGAATGTATTGTTCTTTAGATAGAATTTTGAAGTCCAACTCATCACTTAAGTTGACATCGTCGTCACTAGTTGTTCTCCTGTTGTCGATTAAAGAAATAAAAGTTGGACGATTCCCTCTTGAGACCTTTTTTAATGCTTGATTCCTGCAAATAGCTATAAAATATGTTCCAAGATCGGCATCCCCTTTTTGATATTTTCCGTTTCTGACGTTTTCTGCAAGAGCTGTCATAGAATCGATTATGACATCCTCCATCTCTTCATAACGAAGTGAATCAAACCGTGTCTTTAAGTATGCCATGCCTTTGTCCCATTGCATACTTAAAAAATCATTCAGTTGCCTTTCGTTGATACTAACAGTCATCTTGAGAATCAATTAATTTTGCAAAAATATAAAAAAAATAGCAAATATGCTTCAAATATGAATAAAAAGTAACCATCTTCTACTTTTTTTATAGATTAGAATGCGCTTTTTCTTATTTTTAGGCTCCCATTGTTTACCTTTTATAAAGTTTGGTATATAGAATCAAACAACAAATAAAATGAAGAACCAATATGGTATATAAAACGACAGATGATATGGATTCATTGATTGATCATTACCTGAAGGGAGAAATGTCTCCTGAAGAACAAGATGAGTTTGTAGATCTTTTATACAAAGACAAAAGACTTTTAGAACGTGCTTATATGACGGCCATGCTCATTGTTTCAGTAAATGATTAATCAGGACTGAAAACCAAGATGTTTACATTTCGACAAAAAGCGTATATAGAGATAAACAAAAAAATAATAATTATGGAAACAAATTTAATTTCATTGGTAGAAAAGGCTCTTCCGGCCATGTCTGGAAGCCAAGTGACTTATAACAGTCAGAACAACATTTTCCTGTCTTCAGGTTATACGAGCGCTGCAGGGAATACCTATTATCAGGGTATACGGCTGTCTGATCGCATTATCATCAACTATGATTTTGGCCAGGGGTATGCTCATCTATTTCTCAATGGCATAAGAATTTACGGCTACGATGGTAATCAAAAACAACTCATTTCCTCACGTAGTTATTACTCTCAGTGCTTCTCTGAGCAATATGCCAAATCAGAGTGCCAGAATATGGTAAAGGAATATCTGGTAGGACAGATGAGATTAATGGGTAGTACCAGTATCAATGAAATACAGTTAGCAGGATTCGCCAGTCAGGTAGTGGGAGAAGCACTCTGCAACAATCCTCAGAGATTTCTTGCATAAGTTTAATTTTTTAAGAGTTAAGAGTTATGGCACAGTTAGCAAATGTAACCAACAATGTTTTCGACAGCATATTGCCCACTATTGGAAATTCTAGGGTCAAGCTGCCGATTTGGAATGAAGGAGACAAGATGTTCCTATCCAGCGAGTACGAAAGTGCATCAGGACATCGTTATTATCAGGGGCTTCGTTTCACAGACCGGGTGGCGGTGGTTGAAACTTTCGGCCATTATCACACATGGAAATACATCGACTGCATTGACGTATATGCATTTGATGGTAACAACAAAGTGTTAATTGGTACTCGGAAGTTTGACAAGACCTTCTACGACCAAGAACTAATCAAAAAAGAGACTGAAAAGATTCTTCAGGAATATTTCAAAGGACAAATGAAGTTGCAGCACATCAGTGTCTCAGAAGAACAAGTAAAGATGGAAGCAAAGCGCCATATTGAAGCTAGCTACACCAGTTTCCTCTCAGACAACTACAATCCAAGACTTCAAGGACTTTTACCACTTCTCGGTACAAAATAAAGAAAAAATGGAGAATACAATACAGCAACAACAAGCATACGACCTTATTGAGAAAACAAATACGAGTTTCTTCCTTACAGGTCGTGCCGGTACAGGAAAGACGACCTTTCTTCGCCGCGTTCAAAAAGAAATTGACAAGAACTTCATCATTCTTGCTCCAACGGGTATTGCAGCCATTAACGCTGGTGGTGAGACTATCCACTCGTTTTTCGGATTTCCACTTCACATTCTTGGCCCCGGGACAAAAACAGAGGCCAACAAGGAGAAGATATCTATGATGATGCATGTCGATACCATTATTATTGATGAAGTATCAATGGTGCGATGTGACCTTGTGGATGCCATTGATTATAACCTACGTCGGTTTAATCACACTACTCTTCCTTTTGGAGGCAAACAAATAGTTTTTGTAGGCGACATGTTCCAATTGCCTCCAGTGGTAAGGGCTGGAGAAGATGCAGAGATGATGAAAAGCATGTATGGAGAGGGGTTGCCGTATTTCTTCAAGGCAGATGTTTTTAGAAGGATGACCTTGCCTACCATAGAGCTTCAGAAGGTTTATCGTCAGGATGACGAGAATTTTCTGGCTGTTCTTAATCACATTCGCTCAGGTGTCAGTTATAATCAGGATCTGGCTGTGTTAAATGGGAGAATAGCTAGAGAACGTGATGATAAGAAGCTTGCTATCACTTTGTCTGCCTTTAATAAGGAGGCTAAAGCGATTAATGATGCTGAGTTGGAGAAAATAAATAATCCGGCATTCTCCTACGATGCTAAGATTGAGAAAGAATTCGATCTTTCAAAAGCCCCAGTTGACCAACATCTCACATTGAAGGTTGGGGCTCAAGTCATGCTTTGCCGTAATGATCCTAGTCGTCGATGGGCAAATGGCACCTTGGGGACAGTTTCTAAATTAGAAGAGAACAAAATATATGTGAAACTCGAGGGAGGGAAGGAATACCCCATCCCCATGACCTCATGGGAAAATTGTAAGTACATATATGACAAAAAAACAAAAAGTACAGAAAAACAAGTCATCGGTACTTTCATCCAGTACCCACTTAAGTTGGCCTGGGCTATCACCATTCATAAGAGTCAGGGCCTAACATTTGACAGGATGAACTTAGATCTGACGCATGGCATATTTATGCCAGGCCAACTATATGTAGCACTGAGTAGGGTGAGATCCTTGGAAGGATTATCTCTTTCTAGCCCTATAAAGCAGTCGTATGTATGGCAATCGAAGGAAATCAACAGTTTTGCATCACAATTCAATGACAGCAATGTTATTACAAAGGAGCTAGAAATAGGCACGGAAATATATCCGTTCTTAATGGCACGTGATTATGATGCTGCTGCAAAAAAGTGCTTGGAGGTCGCAGTGAAGAGTGCTACAAGTGGAGATTATAAGGCTTCTGTTGAGACAATTGGGAAGATGATGAGTATCGTAATTGACGATTCATGTTTAATTGGAAGGACGCAAACTGTACCACTTCTGAAAGGGGAAACGACCTCTATCCTATTTCTCAATGCTGTTTTCTGCCTATATGGAGGAAGATACGCTGAAGCCATAAGATATTCTGATTCTATTCTCTGGCACCGAGAATGCCGAGAGGCCCTCTATGTGAAAGCCAGAGCTTACGCACTGATGGAGCGTTGGGAAGATGCTGACACCATTCATGGTCAGCTTGGTCAGTCGTTAAATGATGAGTTTGATGCAAAATCTTACTACCAGATCGCGATAACCAACGAGTTGCATACTCAAGATTCAGGTCTTGGAATCATGCAGAAGCTCATCACTAACCTTCCTCATTATCAGAAGGGTATTGTGATGTTAAGGATACTCATGCAGAACAAAAAACAACTTTTAAATATTGACGGTAACGAGATACCAGACATTATCCAGTGTTTCAATTCAGAAGCAGATACCGACACATTCCAGGAAAGATTATCATCAGCATTTAAGACTGACAGAAAAGCATATAATCATCTGGTAAAAGTAATCAAGAATCAGACTTTCTAAGAAAAATAAAGAAAAAGATGTTTACCTTCTTGTCTTTACCGTATAAAAGAATAAAAACAAGTGATATGGAAAGTTCAATTTTATATGGTGTAGGCAAGAAGGTTAGAAACGGCTATCTAAATGGCCAGATTCCTGAGAGTACCGTACTCTCTATGTATAATAGGAACAAGAAGGAGGCTGATGCTTTCTCTGTATTTGGTTATAAAACCAATGAGTTAATAATAATCTCAAAAGAGACGCATAATCCCTTGCTAAAAATTCGCCTTGACTCAATCATCCAAGACAAGAAAGAGAAAAGCCAAAAGAGCAACTCTCAGAATGACCTTAGCCTCCAGAAGCTAAACATGTTCAAGAAGGATGCTTTGGGAATAGGATTAAGAAAGGTTCTCAGTAGGTTGAGAAAGGAGGCAAAAATCAGCAAGGATCCTGAGTTGACATTAACCTTAATGCTCTTGGAAACTGAGTTTGCTAATCTATCGGCCAAGGAGAATAGAGGGAAAATGAAGGGAGTAATCTATGAACGCAAGTCACGCCTGTTATTTCAGATGTCATATTATCTCGACCTGTTAGGATGGAGGTATGGTATCAACGATGCTGCAGGAAAGAATGCTTCATATTTAGTGTATGTGTACCTGCCAAATGGAGTGCAGCTAACATGGCATACAAATGACTATGATATTTATGAGTACTATCCTTACATTGAAGCAGAATGGGATGGACAGGTATGCATGACGATGGAAAAGATACTCAATTATGTCCATGAAAAGTATTATCAGGCATAAAAAGAAGATATTTTTTCCATTATTGCTGTCTATATAGTATTTTTTTCGTATCTTTGCAGAATTAAAATGGATTGGCATATATGGTGAAAGCAATAGTATTTATAGCAATCATTTTATTGCTTATCGTAACGGTTCCTTTTATCCGTCAGTTGATGATGGATAAAAGAGATTTACGCAAACTTCCTATTGAAAAAAGATTCAAAACCTTTATGGAAACTATTAACGAAGGTTTGTTTAATGGCAATGCAGAATTGACATTATTTGATGATGATCCACGGTTAGCAAACATGATGGATCCAGACCGCCCCAGTATATTAATTCAATTCTATTATAGTACCGGGCATATAACAGTCACGTTAAACCATCAATGTTTCCGTCGTGAGAATGTTTGGAAAAAGTTGTTCACGAATGCCAGGAGTTGGTCCACTTTTAACCAAATAGATTGCGGAAGGGAGTTTGTAGAAAGTGCATTGGATCAAATCCAAATGCATGAAACTAATGTTTTAACGCATCTACAATGAGATTATATAGGTTGTTATATTTATTGATTCTATTCCTATTGATTCCAACGGAATCTTTGGCATACAAAAGAGCGTTACTTATAGGAGTTTCTAACTATCCCAAAGAATCTGGTTGGTGCAAGTTAGCATCATGTAATGATATTGCATTATTAAAAGAGGCTTTGTCGGAAATAAATGATATAACATGCCTTATAGATGAAAATGCAACAAAGAAAGGGATAGATAGTGCTTTAAAAAAGATGATCAGGGTTGCACAGCAAGGAGATACAATTCTTGTACATTTTTCTGGGCATGGTCAGCAGATGCTAACTTCAGATCCATTAGAAGATGACAATCTGGACGAAGCATTTATCCCTTACGATGCTCAAAAAGAAAAAAGCAAGAAGTATGTAGGCCAGAACCATCTTACAGATAATGAATTATCGTACTATATAGGTCGCCTACGCAAAAAAATCGGCAGCAATGGGTTAGTTGTCATTACGCTTGATGCATGCCATAGCGGTAATATGGATAGAGCTACAAGTGATGACAAGAAAAAGTATGTAATTAGAGGAACGAGTGATATTTTTGGTGTAGATTCCGAGGAACTAAACGATTCATTGTTGACTACTTCAAAAGATGACACTTCCCGAATCGAGAAAAACAATCTTGCTGATGTGTTATATCTCAGTGCATGCGGGCAGCATGAAGTCAACAGAGAAATCTTGATAGATGGAGTTAACTATGGTTCTTTATCATATTGTATATCTAAGGCGTATGGAGATAGTGATTTTAGTGACATTGTTGCATTCATAAGAGCAGTCAAATCTAATATGAGAGAAAATATGCCGTTTCAAACGCCCAAATTACGTACATCGTTGGAATTATCACTTGACGCGGATAGTTTAGGGCTTCCTCTGATTCCTCCTGTTTATGAGGAGAAATCAAAATCTTTGTTTATATGGACTCTCATATTTGCTTTTGTTTTAATGTCTATAATATGGGTGTTATGGAAAAGGATGAGATGAAAGTAGAAGAGTTTGAGCCTACTCTTCAGTTTACGATACTGCTATATTTCTATTTCGTCGTATTGATGACCTTAGGTGCATCAAGTCTGATGCATTTATTCTCCTACAATTTTAACTATTTCATATTAACTCCCGATATTCCATGGTGGGCCGTAATATGGGATGGAGCCATAAGCGTATTCAGTACGCTGTACGGAATTAAAGCAATCACATTAGCTTTAAGGGGGCATCGTTGCGCCGTAAGTGCTATGAGATGGTCTTTATGGATGTGTTTCTTTTATTCTTTTTGTGGTTTTTATGATAGGATTGGGCCGGCAGGAATGGGATATGTTATAATAGTAGCATTACTTCCTGTAATTTACACCTTCTTCTTTTGGATATATATGCTACAGTCAAAGACTATAAAAAACGTATATCCCGAGGGCTTTCGTAAAAAATGGTTTTGGGGGACTTTTGGGAAAATACTGTTTTGGTCCTATTTGCTATGGTTTGCCGTACTGATTTATAGAAATTTCGAAATAAGGAACAACAGTAAGCAAGCTCCTTTAACACAGATAGAATTAAGAAAAGGTGAGATTACTGATGGGTTTTACAAATCTAGTCCCCTACATACGTGGCACGTTCTAAAAAAAAGTTCTTCTGATGTGATTTATATAACCGAAGATAGCTGTCGAATACATTTAGCAAGTATGTTAATGGATAATTCTGACAGATTAACCTATAATGAAATGTTGGGTCGGGAAATGATGTCTGGAGGTTATTATGCTAGTGAGGAAATATCTCATATAGACACCTTACTTTCAGGGAAAAGACTCTATTGCTCAAAATATAGAATAATAAGCAAAAGTGATTCTTTATCCGAATCCTTCTTCATGAGTGCGGCTCTTTTTGACAACAAATCAAAGAAGGTGGCTATTTTGTCGGTGATAGGAGATACTGCAACTCTTATTTCAAGAGATGAACTAATTCAATATATGAATAGTGTGGATTTTAATCTAAAATAGTGAACTATCGAAAAGAATGGAATAAAGTATGAATATGGCTAACGCGATGACAATAGCGAAAACAACTTGCCCTAAACAGGTTGAGAAGAAAACTTGCTGGATTCTTAAAGATAAAGCAGATAGCATAGGTTTCTTAAGAACATAGTGGTCATATAGAACTATGAACAAAAACAAGCAAAAAGCCAGCCATGCTAGGATTCCAATAATTAAAAACAGATTCATAGTGCAAAAATATGAAAATTAATCGAGTAAAAGCAACAAAAAATGAAAAAATAGGCTCTTGGAGACTAAATTTCCATTATTTAGTAAAACTGTTGGCTAATATTTTGATGATTATGGGCGGAATTCTTGTTTCTGTTGTCATTTTACTCTTCATTGCAGAAAAAGCCTTTACCGATGAGATGCATAGGATAGATGATGCACTATCCTACAAAATGTTTAGTAATATGGTTGAAAACAGGCAATACCATAATGCCATTTATCTCATGGAGATGAAGCCACGACTGATAAATGAATCAGTTAATTCGTTTCAGTATAAACTTGCTCTGTCAGATTGCTATAAACATGTGGGAGAATATGGCAAATCAGAAAAAATACTTCTTGAATTATATGCCGACCCACTCAAAAATGTGCCGAAGAAGTATATTGATAAAGTAGATAAAGCGCTGGTGGTTTTGACTGTTGACATGATGCATTTCAATGTCGCCAAAGAGTTGGTGGATATATATGAACAGATTGGGGATGAGAAGCGAACCAAAATATACTATAAAAAAATGCGGGAATCGTACAATGAATCCGCGATTCAGCTGATAGATTCCTTATTTGCAGAACAGCAAGGTTTTTTAAGTTCCCTATTAATAAAAGATTTTAGTGCTAAAGAAGCTCTGGAGGATTTGTCCATAAGAATCAATTATCAAGAAAGTCCATCTGAATCCATTACCCTAATGCGGGATTATATAGCAAAAATTCTTGAAAACAATTCATATAATCCTGCTTTTAAAATAAGTTGTTTCAATAGGTTAATCAAGTGGGACTTTGAACAAAACAACATATTTAATGCGTATGTTGATATTAGCCAAGCTGTCAAATTTGCCTTGAGCATTAAAACTAGTGTTTATTCCAAAGGGTTTGGTGAATTGGCAGACTATTGCTATAAAGTTCATGATTTGGACAATTGTAAACGTCTGATGGCCTATTACAACGATTATATGGATGGTAATTACTCGAAAAATGACTTAGAGTATCTGAGAAATAACGTTCGTAATATAAAAATATTGGAGCAAGAAGGCAAGTGGGATGATATAGAATCACAGTTGGAAAACACCTGTACGGGAATGAAAGAAATAATTGAGCAGAATTTTCTAACGATGAGCGAGGAGCAAAGAGAATATTTTGCAGAAAAACTGCAACTACCATTTCTGTATGCAGAATACGCTCTTAACGCACACCCCTCTGACAAACTTGCAAAACTCTGTTTTGAGAATTCTTTATTCCAAAGAGGACTGTTGCTACGGTCTAATATGGCAATTCGAAATGCAGTTAGCCATTCTTCAGACAAAAAACTTGTTCAACTTTACGATAGCCTTATAGCTTATAGACGTGAACTTATTATCAGGAACAGCTCACAACGGTTACTTAATACCCCTAAACGCCTAGAGTTGGAAAAGAAGGTATCTGAAATGGATAAACGTCTCTCGTTAGCTAGCAGTGAATATCGCGACAATAAATCTACATTAAAATATGATATTGAAGCAATTCAAGAAGAGTTAGAAAAAGGCCAGTCTGTCATTGAGTTTTGTGATTACAAACAAGGTGATCATAGCTTGCTGTATGCTTTAATTTTGGGCAAAAACAGCAAGGTAAACTATATACCTTTATGTACATCTAAAGAAATAGACGCTCTCGTTGAAAAGAATAGTTTTGAATTATACACTTCGGTTAAAGCAAGCACTCTAATATGGAAGAAGCTAGAACCCTATTTGGGTGAAGGGACAATTTACTATACCACAACTGGGACATTTAATAGTATAGCAATACCATCACTGATGATCACACAAGGTCATCACTTATATGAAAGTAGGCTCTTGCGTCTTGTTTCTAATCCTCTGGATATTATTTCCATCAATAACAAGGTCGCTCTTTCGAGAAAAGAGAAGGTGTCATTATGGGGAGGTGTTAAATATTCCGAAAATGAAGATGAGTTAACGCAGCAGACAGATAGAGGAATATTGACAAGAGGCGAAAATCTACGATCTTTACCTGGCTCCCTCGATGAGGTTAAATCTGTATCGCAAATGTTTATCAACAAGAATATTCAAACTTTGTTGTATACAGGAAGTCAGGCAACAGAATCATCATTTAAACTTAGAAGTGGAAAGGGTGATTGGTTGTTGCATGTTTCTACGCATGGATTCTTTATTGATAATGTGCATGATGATTTTAGCAATCCCATGAAATCGTCAGGCTTATTATTTGCAGGTGCCAATGAATATTGGACTAATGATTCCCTTTATCAAGAACAAAAATATTTAAGAACCGGCGACGATGGTATTCTGCGTTCGGACGAAATATCAATAATGGATTTAAGCGGATGTGAACTTGTCGTTCTTTCAGCATGTCAAACTGGTCTGGGATATAATCACGTCAGCGAAGGTGTTTATGGCCTGCAAAGAGCTTTCAAGTTAGCTGGAGCTAAAAGAATATTGATGAGTTTATGGGATGTTAGTGACTTTCACACATCCCTTCTCATGGAATCATTATATAGACACCTGATTGAAGGTGACGACTTTGAGATTGCCCTTTCAAAAAGCAAAAATGAATTGCGCAAAGAATATGATTCCCCCATTTATTGGGGAGGCTTCATTCTCCTAAATTAGCGTTTCCACTTAGATTGTCTTATTGTGCTATTTACTTCCAAAACGGTTTGAGGGTCAACAAGATTGATTCGCGTTCTTCCGAACCGATATAAAAGGAAATTGTGTAGCCAGCTTTTATTGTGGTCTTTTGCGCCATGACTCCACGGAAGGGGCTTGTCGCAAAAGTCTATATCCATTTTAATATTTTCTTCGTTTACCATCGGTAATCGGAATTTTATCGTTGAAGAAATATTATTAAGGTCCACCTTTTCATAACAATTCTTTGCCGACTTATATAATTGGACCTCCATATAGGCACTTCCCAATTGGAGAAGTGTAAAGTCGTCCTTGGTCGAAGTGTACTTTGTTTCCAAATACGTAACTATCTGATACTTATAGTATATTTTAGACTTGAATCTAAAATAGCTGTATATCCAAATACAGAATAAAATAAACAATAATAGTTTCATATCACATATCACATTTCGGGTGCAAAGATACTAAAAAATGCCAAATACGGGAATTAATTTCAAAATTATTGTGGTTTGCGTGTTTACATTTGGGGTAATTGGGTATATACAAGCAAATCAATTCAGATAATAATTTAAAAAGAACAATTATGAAACTAGTAAATTTATTCGGAAGTAAGAGAGTTGCAAACAGTGATGTAATTCCTATGGCTATTAATGAGCAGCAAACAACTCCATCAGAGGATGCTCACGAAGAGCTCAAGAAAGAAGATGAGAAGCCTGTGATTACCATCTCTTGGGGTACCGGTATGCCTATTGACATTATCTTTAATTTCATCCACAAGAACTTTGAGGAAGAAGGATTCCAGGATGCATTGGTCAATAGCGACATCACCTACCGTGATACAAAGGAGAAGATTATACGAAATAACTTAGAAATGTTGTTTAAGCGCATTATTCTTCGGTACAAGAACGACATCCGAGAGATTGATGTAAACATTGACAATGCCAGAAAAGCTTATGCACTTGCTGCAGCAGGAAAGCTTCAGGCAAGACGTGAGACATTTGAAGAGCATTTGGAAGAAATCAAAGAGATGCAGCAACTACTTGATGCAGATGATCCAAAAATGACAACGATGATAGAATCTTATCGTCGTGGATTCCAGAAAGGCATTACTGCAGTATCAATCAACTTTATCGAAAACAAGTAAAAAGTGAAAACTATGAAGACTTTAAGAAATATTGGTTGTTTCCTTATCGGTTGGGACAAGAACATTTTGAATGAGTGTGGCGAGGCAAGCTACCGCCAGTACCGTAAACTTCTGTCTGCCATCTGTATTATGATGATACTATGGGGCACCATTGGTTATTGCTTTGCAGACAGATACATCAACATCGAGTCATGTGCGCTTAAGTTATGCGTGTCAATAGCTTTCATGTTCATCGTCCTTTGTGTTGAGCGAGTCATTATACTGACTGTAGGCAAAGCCAAACTGATGAGTGTTATGAGAGTATTGCTCGCACTATGCATGGCTGTCTTGGGTTCGTGTATCTTCGACCAGATAATCTTCCGCAACGATATTCAGCAGGCTATCCAGGAACACAGAGAAGATGTCATTAGTGCTACTATTACAAAGCGTTTAGCCATCTATGACAGTGACATACAGCGTATCACTACAGATATGGACTCACTGAGTAAGGCGACAATAGCACTCAATGAAGAGCTACAGAAACGCCCAATTATAAAGGGAACTAATGTCTCTACCCAAGAGCAGGTAGTAGGAGTAGATGAAAATGGCAAACCTCAGAAGGTTAAGACTCAGATTGTAAATACTGTAACATTGGCAAATCCCCTGGCAGAGCAGCTGAAAGCCAACAATGACCAGATCCAGATTTATTCCACCCAATTGGAGCAGCTCAGACAGGATAAGAAAGAAGTGGCTGAGAAAGTAAGAGAAGAAATGAATCAACGTGCGCCAGGTTTTATTGAAGAACTTGAAGCAACCTTAAAAGTAGTATCCCAAAGTAAGGTATCACTGGCATTCTACATCATATTATTCTGCTTCCTGACTTTCCTTGAATTGTTTGTATTGACGATTAAGATGGGCGAAAACAAATGCGACTACGAGCTGATTGTAGAGAGCCAGCTATATCTGAAAAAGAATCTGATGGAGCATACGGCACAAAGTGTTTTGGTAAAGAAATAGAGTAATAACGATTAAAACTAAAAGATTATGGCAAGAGATTATTATGATGACTCTTATGAAGAGTACGATGATTACGAGTGCGAAAGCTACGATGAAGGTGGCTATGAGTGGACTGAAGAAGATTCCTGGGATGCCCTGACAGACGGAATGTATGGCGACATGCCCAGTGACCCTCGAATGTATGATGCAATGATGGATGCTATGGGATTTTAAAAGAAACTAACATGGATCGACAAGGGAAATTACTGATTTCAAAAGAACTGGAACAGTTCCATTGCTCCATTCTTTTGGACGAGGTAAAGGAGAAAGTACGCAAGCTGAAAGCGTATGGCGTAGATGAAGCTGAGATTGTGGCTGCGATGAATGAGGAGGAACTGTTTCCTCAGTTGGTAGTTACAGAAGACTACAAGGTTGTGTTGGCTGATGGAGCAGATACTGAGGTGAAGATGGAACCATTGGTAAAAGCTGTGTATCTGCTGTTCCTCTCACATCCTGAAGGGATTGTGCTGAAGTGCCTTTCTGACTACAGGAAAGAGTTGACACTGCTATATCTACTACTGCGTCCTGCAGGTCTTACAGACAGAGTGCTACAAAGTATTGAAGATGTGACAAACCCGACACTGAACTCCATCAATGAGAAGTGTGCCAGAATTAGGAAAGCTTTTTCGGGATTGTTACCAAAAAGCGTAGCAAGGTACTATTCCATTTCAGGAAAAAGAGGTGAGGTTAAGAAGATTGATCTTGTACGTGCCAATGTGGTCTGGAAATGCAAATTGCCAAGTCCACAAGGCTTGTGAATGGAAATGATGAGATAAAGAAAAGAATATATTATAATTTTGCATACAAAAAAAATATTTGAATATGAAACAGAATGGTAAAGCGGCATATACGCCGGAGTTTGTAGAGAGCCTTAAGGACGGGCAAGTGTTTGTATTTGGAAGTAACCTCATAGGATATCATTCCGGAGGGGCATCATTGGTGGCCATGCAGCGTTTCGGTGCCGTTTGGGGACAGGCTGAGGGGCCGCAAGGACAGTGCTATGCCATCCCTGTGGATATCAGAGGGGAAGCTGTTGAGAATGTATCTGCCTATATGAAGCGGCATATAGACAAGTTCCTGTCATACGCTAAAGCACATCCCGAACTGTCCTTCTTGGTTATCAGAGTTGGATGTGGCAATGCTGGATTTGATGAGGAGTTCGTGGCCCCTTTCTTCAAAGAGGTTATGCAGATGGACAACGTAAGTCTGCCTAAGTCGTTTGTGGAGATTCTGAAGAGAGGAGAGACTGAGAAAAAGGACAATACGAAGCAGAGAGTCTTCAATCTCATCATTCTCGATGAGAGCGGGTCGATGGCAACCATCGCAAAACAGGCAGTCAGCGGACTTAATGAGACCTTCCAAACCATCAGAAATGCCCAAAAAGAGCACCAAGAACAACAGCATTTCATTTCGTTTGTGACATTTAATAGTGCCAGAATCAAAAGTGTGATGAATCGCCAGAAAGTGGAAAGCGACAAGAAAATGAAGTGGACGGACTATAAGCCAGATGATTGTACACCTTTGTTTGACGCCATGGGGCGGTCATTGAATGAACTCAAGGACCATGTCTCTGACGAGGATGTTGTGCTGGTCACCATCATTACAGACGGATATGAGAACGCTTCGCGAGAATATGGTGGGCACGACATCAAGAATCTTGTAGCAGAATTAAAAGCCAAAGGATGGGTATTCGCATATATTGGGACTAATCAAGATGTTGATGCCGTTGCAGATGACATGGGTATTCGTAGCAGAATGCACTATGATTATTCAGATTTGGGCGCTTCCAGAATGTTTCGGACTGAGAGCCGCAGTAAGAGAGAGTTTTATGCCAGACTACATCGTGAAGGGAGAAACTTTATGAAAGAAGAATGCTACGACTATTTCGAGTCAAACAATCAAGATGATGAGGAGCCGGAAAAAGAGCCAGATGTTACATGGGATGTGAACAATGGTGCTTCTTCTCAGACCATAGACACTAGCGATGACGAGAAGCAGGAGGATACACAGTCAGTAGTGAACCCAGAAGAGCCCGAAGAACCAAAGGGATTCTGGGAGAAAATTAAGAACATATTAAAAGGTTAAACTATGAGTGATTTTGAGTACATTATTCAGCAAGTGAAGAAATTCCACTATTCTGGGTGGAATGATGAAGAATTGAGGAAGTGTGTAGATATGCTACCTGGATTGACCAGAGAGCAGCAGGTCTCACTCTTCCGCAGTAAGTGGATAGAGCATGAGAAGACGCTTAAAGAGGCCATCTTCAATCTGCTGTTCAAAGATAGGATTGAGGAACGAGACAGGAAGATTAAAGCCATGAATGTGGACGAACTGATTGAAAATCTCCACGATGAGAATGGCTACGGTAAATTCATAGTCTTGGAAATGAAAGAGCGGTATGATTCTCTTGAAGATGAGGACAAGGTGAAGATTCTCGATACGTTGTTAGAAACCACCAAGGCTAACCAAAAATGGGCTGAGGGAAAGAGAAAACAGATGAAAAGTGAAAAATAGCAAGTATGCCAGGACAAAGGAATCAATACAGACAAGGCCAAGGAAGAAACGGACAGTTATCTTTGGATTTCTCGTATGCTCAAGTACAGCCACAAGCACTAGAAGTTGAAAAGGCTGTACTGGGCGCACTTATGATTGACAAGGATGCATATCTTGTAATAAGTGAGTTGTTACGTCCTGAAAGTTTCTATGAGCCGCGCCATCAGAAGATCTTTGATGCAGTAAGGCAATTGAGCATGAATGAGAGGCCCATAGATGTGTTGACTGTGACTGAACAATTGAGCAGAAATGGTGTTTTGGAAGAAATCGGAGGACCTGGATATATTGCAGAACTGAGTTCGAGGGTGGCCACCTCTGCTAATTTAGAATACCATGCTAATATTGTAGCAGAGAAGTATATCTCACGGCAGCTAATAACATATACAAGTACCATAGGGAAAAAGGCCTTTGACGAAACATGCGATCCCAAGGACGTTATCGCAGAAGCAGAAAGTATGCTGTTTGATATTGCCCAGACCAACGTAAAGAAGGATTATGTTCACGTCAGTCCCTTGATAAAAGAGGCTTCTCAGATAATGATGGCCGCTTCGAAGAATAATGGTGATGTGACCGGAATATCAACAGGCTACAAGAGACTGGATGACCTCACAAGCGGATGGCAAAGCTCGGATTTGGTCATTATCGCAGGAAGACCGGCAATGGGTAAAACGGCTTTTGCTTTGTCGATGGCTAAGAATATTGCTGCAGACCAGAATGTGCCGATGGCCTTTTTCTCTCTTGAGATGTCAGGCGTGCAACTTGTCAATCGTCTTATCGCTAACACCTGCGAGATTGAAGGCATGAAAATTCTAAATGGTTCTTTGAATGCAGAAGAATGGGAAAGATTTGATAAGCGTATCCAGCACCTGATAGACGCACCTTTATATATTGATGACACCCCTGGCCTGTCTGTTTTTGAATTGAGAACCAAAGCGATGAGATTAGTAAGGGAGCATAAAGTGCAACTAATCATGGTAGACTACCTGCAACTGATGAATGCAAATGGAATGCGCTTTAATAGCCGTCAGGAGGAAGTATCTACAATCTCTCGTTCCCTGAAGATACTTGCGAAGGAGTTGAACATCCCTGTGATAGCTCTTAGTCAGTTGAATCGTGGTTTGGAAGCCCGAACAGGAGCAGACGGAAAACGTCCGATGTTATCTGACCTTCGTGAATCAGGTGCCATAGAACAAGATGCTGATATGGTGATATTTGTTCATCGTCCTGAAAAGTTTGGCCTGACACAAGGACCAAATGGTGAAGATTACCTTGGGAAAGCAGAAATCATCATTGCAAAACACCGTAAAGGTGCTACTGATACTGTCTTGTTGGATTTTAAAGGTGAATATACCCGTTTTGAAAACCCAGAGGACAACATCTTGTCAGGAATGCCTTTGGGAATGGGGGGAGAGATTGTCGGATTAAAAATCAATGGGGACAGTAATCAGCCTGTGGGTGTCTGCACATTTGGCGATGTACCGATAGAACTTCCACCTCCAATCAATACAGCTGCACCATATTAATATATGAGTATAGAGGAAGTAATAGACAGGGCTGTACAGATGAACCAGGAAATAGAAATTGAGTATTGTACACGAAACGGCAGGGTCTTCACATGCAGGATTGCTGACATCAGATACTCAAACTATTATGGTGGAATGTACATACAAGCATACCGTCTTGACATGCGTGAGGAAAGGACGTTCAAAGTCAGCAGAATCATGAGCGTCAACGGACACTGCTTCTCTCGAATATTTTGGGATCAAATTGGTGATGAATTTAAAAGAATTTATTGAATTATGAAGAAACTGTTATTTGCTTTATCATTCGTTGTTTGGATGATTGGCTGTGCCAATGGCCAAAACATTAAGCGTCCAGAGTCATATAATTATCTGAGAGGAATGGAAGCTGTCCAGAATAAGAACTCTCAGGAAGCTCTCGACTATTTCAACAGGGACATAGCAGACAATCCAAAGAATGGTTATTCTTATTCTTGGATTGCCGTGATACGCCTTGAGAGTGAGGAATTGGGACGTGCTCTTACCGCTGCAGATTTGGCTATCAAGTATCTGCCAAAAAAGGATGCAGAGTATGTGATATTTGCATACTCAACACGTGCTGACATCTATTTGGGTTTGGGTGATACGCTGAAAGCCATATCAGACTACGACTTGGCAATCACAATCAAACCTGACGAAGAAGATTTGTATGAGAAAAGAGCGCAAATCTACTATGAGCAGGAAAAATATGACCTTGCAGATGAAGACTATCAAAAGATGGTGCAGTTGAAACCTGGAGATGTAATGGGTTACATGGGGCTTGGCAGAAATGCGAATTCCCAGAAACGATGGAATGATGCCATCAAACGATTTGACTACGTAACAAAGCTGGCAACTGATTATTCTTCGGGATATGCTTTTCGTGCCGAGTCATACCTCGGTCTTGAGAAGTGGAACGAGGCGACAGATGACATTGTTTCAGCATTGAAACATGATTGGGACCGAAAGGCCATGCATTTGGCAACCATCGCTAAAGAGCCAGCTTTCTCGATGCTTATTTCAAAAATGAGGATACAGTCCGTGAAATCTCCCAATGAACCAAGATGGCCATATATAATGGCAACGATGTATGAGGAGAACAGGCAATATTTAAAGGCAGTTGAAGCATACACTGAAGCCAACAAAAGGAATGCCTCTCCCGTTATACTTAGCCGGATAGCTCATTGTTATTCTGACATGGGGCAGTATGAGAATGCCCTTGTCAGCATCAATCAGGCGTTGAATATGGACAGCACCGACTTATCCTTATTGGAAAGGAAAGCAAACATCCTGTATGAAAAAGGAGAAGTGTCGTCAGCAATTGATGTTTATAGTCAAGTGCTTACAGCACAACCAGAATATGCTTTTGGTTATTATCGTCGTGGATGGTTTAAGGAGCTGTCTGGCGATATTGACGGTGCCATTGAGGATTTGTCAATGTGTGTAGTGATTAACCCAACAGAATCCTATGCTTTTGAAACCCGTGGTGACATTTACATGAAACAGGGCAAGAAAGATTTGGCAGAGGCTGACTTCAGAAAGGTGATAGAATTGGAAGACACACCTGAGAAGTATAGCTGTATCCATTATGCCTATCATGGCCTGGGGCAGGACGATAAGGCTGTTGAGATGATGGAAAGTATTATTGCGAGAGACGAGGATCGTGCTGGCAGTTATTACGATGCAGCCTGCTTATATGCGAGAATGGGTAACAAAGACAAAGCACTAGAGTATTTGGAGATGTCATTGGAACATGGCTACCGTCGGTTCTCTCACATATCTAGAGACGATGATATGAATCTGATCAGGGATACAGAGGAATTCAAGGCTCTCATCCGTAAATACAAAGAGCGTAACATGGAGGGGGCAGATAATAATGCTATAATCCAACAGAGTCTATCGTCAACAAGTGATGATGATGTTTCCGAGATTCCTTTCTCAAAGGAAAGCGGAGTCTATAAGGTTAAATGTAAAATCAATGGCCTTCCACTTCACTTCGTATTTGATACTGGCGCAAGCGATGTAACCCTGTCGATGGTTGAAGCCTCGTTCATGATGAAGAACGGATATCTGTCAGGCAACGATGTCATCGGGAATCAACGGTATATGAATGCTGATGGAGATGTCAACGTAGGTACTGTCATCAATCTGAAGGATGTGAACTTTGGAGGGCAGAGTTTGAAAAACGTACGGGCATCTGTCGTGCGCAATCAGAAAGCACCATTATTGCTCGGCCAAAGCGTCTTAGGGCGATTAGGAAAAATCGAGATAGATAACCAGAAGCAGGTTCTTATTATCAAGCCACAACATTAGGATTATGAGTGGAGCATTGACATTGGCTGCAGCCTTCATCATTTATAGTATCTACAAGTACTATAAGGAATCACAGGAAGAGAAAGAGGCGGAAGAAAACCGCTACTTTGAGGAACTTATGTCTGAAAAAAGCGAAACAAAGGAGAATAATGAACTATCATTAACATCAGGAGATATGGATACACGTGACTTGGCACTGAGGACACTCCATAGTATTGGGAGTGAGCCCATAGAGACGGAAGAAGGTAGGATCGAATTTGAATATCAAGGTATTCGATTCATCATGGAAGCAGTGAATGATTGCGCGTTCGTTAATCTGATATGGCCTTGGTGCCACAGCTTTTCCAAGTTCGACATTGACGAGTTCGCAAGAGTTCGTCAGGTGGTGAATGATGTCAATCTAAGAGATACGGTTTCTGTTGTCTATACCATCGCAGATTCCGATGAGGTGGCATTACATATTAAGAAGAACTTCATATTCCTACCACAGTTACCTCAGATAGATGAATACCTGAAGTTAAATCTGAATAGTTTCTTTAGAACAGCCAGAACACTGGATTTGGAGATCGAGAAACACAGAATGCAGGAATGTGAGAAACAAGTATGAGAATAATTCATTAACTTTGCGCAGTAAAAACAGAAAACTATGGGAAAAGTAAAGATGTTGGGAGCACTGGTAGGCGATATTATTGGCTCAGTGTATGAGTTTCATAATACAAAGTCAACTGACTTTGAACTGTTTCGTGACGGTAGCAGGTTCACGGATGATTCAGTAATGACGCTGGCCGTAGCCAAGTGGCTTACGGAGGACGAGGCCCACACCATATATTACCTGATATGTTGTATGCAGGATTTGGGACACCTTCATCCTAATGCTGGTTATGGTGGCCATTTCATGGGATGGCTTTGGAAGGAGAATCCACAGCCATACAATAGCTGGGGTAACGGAGCTGGAATGCGTATCAGCCCTGTTGGGTTATATGCTAAGACGATTGACGAAGCTTTGACTCTTGCTGCTATTACCGCATCAGTAAGCCATAACCACCCAGAAGGTGTGAAAGGCGCTCAGGCTATAGCGGCCAGCGTTTTCCTTGCAAAACAGGGAAAAACTAAGGCAGAGATTAAGGCGTATGTGGAGAATACGTTTGGCTATAACCTGAACCGAACAATAGCGGACATTCGTCCTGGCTATTACTTCGATGTATCTTGTCAAGGAAGTGTTCCAGAGGCAATTATTGCTTTCTTGGAAGGCAATTCGTTTGAGGAAGTGATTCGACTGGCAATCTCTCTTGGAGGAGACTCTGACACAATTGGTGCTATGGCCGGAGCCATTGCAGCCTGTATGTACCCAATACCAGAAGAGATTGCAGTACGATGCAATAGCATTCTGACGGAGGATCTTAGAGAGATAAAGGACAAGTTCTGTAAACTAGTTGATGATCGGGGGTAATTACATTTGATTAATGATTAAAATTCTACGATTATGAAGGACTGGATATTTATAGCATGTTACTGGATTGTAAGTTGCATCATCGTCTATGCAAACAGATATAGGAGCAACAAAAATCCACTTAATAAAGTATTGAAGCAGAAAACAAAACCCTGGGAACATCTGTTGATCGTCTTATTATCTCCTATAGCTGCTCCTATCATGATTATAGTCTTTGCATATAAAGGTTGCCAATTCTTGTATTATAGGAACAGGCCCAAACCGTTGCCTAAGGCCCAAAGAGCCTATATGAAGAAAGACAGGGTCTTGGATGAGAAAAATACGGCTGTATCTATTTCCGAATACAACTACGTGCATGGAACAGAATATACCTTGGATGATGTATATGGCAAGGGATATACTGAGTCTTTGAGTGAGGATTTAAAGGCTGAGATTTCAGCTGAATCAACAAAATTCGGAGTATTGGATGTTCAAGAGAACATACCCGTTACACCCTATACAGATGCATCCATTGTGCTAGGACTAGCGTTGATTTCTGGTGAATTTGCTGATTTTGAGAAAATATTGGCTGAAGATGTGATACATGTAGGCTACAAAAAAGATACTATTTCGGGGAAGAATGAAGTTGTAGAATATTGGAAAGGCTGGAGAACTCGTTATGTAGAGACAAGAAAGTGTAAGAAGTTCGAGGTGGTCTATAGTAACTACTACTCAAATGCCTGCCTTCTGCTGGAAATGATGGTGGTGATGTTTATCTTTAGGGATAACAAGATTCAGAAAATCCTTCTGATTCAGCGTCATTTGAGCCCAACAATTGGATTCCATGAGGATGTGCTTGAGCCACAGTTCGACCTTAGCTGTATCAAGCATTGCTTGTCAGAACTGAGACAACCTAATGAGATAGGTGGTCCTGTAGTCAAAGAGAACAGAATCCCTTGCATGACATGTGGAATGCCATCTGAACAGTTAGAATGGCATAGTTCGCTATTTGAATTCGGGGATATAGCATATTCGGGTGATGTATCTGTTTGCACTCATTGCCATAAGGTCGTAGAATATGAGCCAATAATTCGTCATAGATATGCAGAACCGGTAGAACCGAAGAAAGCCAAACAGCCAATATCACATCGATACGAAAAACCTTCTTACAATCCCAAATTTTTTGGATTGAGGAATTTTGAAGGTAGCGATTCTATGAAAGGCACAAAATATGTTGAAGCGCTTTCTGGAAAGACGAGGGAGGCAGTAGAAAACACAAATTGGTTTCTGTTGAGTACACTGACCGGTGAAGAGTTGGAGAAAGCGAAACAATGTTATATGAATGCATTTGAGGATGGCGTAGCTGAAGCTGCCAATATCCTAGGCGTGTTGTTGAGCAACTTCGAGAACAAGGATGATGAAGGCAAAGACATGTTTCGTAAAGCGATGGATGCCGGCTCGCATAATGCAATGCTGAACTTGTTCACCGTGCTATGGACAGAAGAGAAGTACGAAGAGGCTGGCGAACTTCTAAAAGAGGTAAACGAGAAACCGTCACCTTCACTGAAATGTCTCTGGAATCTGGCATTTTTCCATTTTATGGGAGAAGACTATGCTCACAATCCTATCAAAAAGAAGAACGAAGCTGCAGCGATAAAGATTCTGAAGAAGATTTTGGAAAAGGACGGAGATCTGTTTTGTGACGAGGACAGTGATGTCTTTAAAGCTGCAAAAGATTTAAAGAACTATATCGGCAATGGTAATATTTTTGCCTCTAAAGCAAAAGATTACCACTGGCGTATAAAGACAAATCTTGATTCTTTGAAAAAGAAAGGTGACGACGCCGTATTCTATGACCTTAGCGCACTCTCTTTGGAAAAAGGTTATCATATGGGGCTGAGAACAGCTGAACAGGAAGGTATGGGCGATGAGTCGAACTTCTACGTTTATAACAAAAACGATGTTGAAGACAAGGATCTCCTGAAATATATTCATGCTGAAGAAACAGCAATGGGTGCCTGGCAAGTATATCTGTTGATGACCTCGCCATCCCTTTTACCAACATTTTGGCATGGGGGTTATATCAGACGAAAGTTTATATTGGAAGAACGCGACTTATATGATATCGAGTCATTAAGCACTTATGATTTGTCTACTTTAGCAACTCAGGATATGCTTTATCCGAGCGTCGAGATAAAAAGAGATGGAGATATCGTAACTGCAAATGTGTTCTGCTGTTATTGGAGTGAATGGGGAGGCCTAATCCGTGATCATATTGAAATGCAAATCCAGAACGGGAAAGTGATTTCTTATGAGGATAAAGGTGCTTTTGTAATCTATAAATACGATTGTGGTATATTATTCTAAAAGTGATGGAACAACCGAAAAACAATAAAACTACAAGCATTGTTTATATAGCATTGGCAGTCCTTTTACTGCTTTGCCTGGCTCCTATGCCATATGGCTATTACCAACTGGTTCGCTTTATAGCGGCATTTGCGTTCGGTATCTTTGCATGGGTTTGTTATACCCAAAAGCAAACATCAGGTTTGATAATCTTTGGAGGTCTCACATTACTTTTTCAGCCATTCTTTAAGATTGCATTAGGAAGAGTAACATGGAACATTGTCGATGCAATAGTTGCAGGTATGCTAATATGGATGTGGTATAAGGATAAAAAATGGTTGAACAAGAGTTAAAACGAAGGGCGAATCCTGATAATTATGATTCTTTCAAAGAGTGGGCTAAAGCCAATAAATGGCTTATTCTACTTTCGCCAATCTATCTCGTATTCGGACTAGTAGCATCAATCTTGTCATTAATGGCCAAAATGGTTGGTATCACATACAAGGAAATGAATATTTTTATTTACTACTTTGTGATTCCATTCAGTTGGTGCTTCTTGTTAGACGTTAGATTGATAGGATATATTACAATACCTTTACAGACTGAGGAACAGTTTAGATATGATGGGGCCGGAAGATGGATAACCTTCCCATTACTATCTTGTTTATGGTGTTTGTTATGGGCATATATTATCTATCGCAATCGATATACCTTTAGGGATTGGTGTTCGAGAGCTTTTGATAATTCCGTTAAGTTTCTGCTATGGTTTCGTATTATAGGATGGAACTATTATATCAGTTCAGTTATTATCTGCGTTATTATTCCATTACTTGTATATTGCGTTCTGATTTATCTATGTAATCCAAAAGTTATCTCATAAAACAAAGAAAACGATGATTAAATCCGCTTCCGTAGAACGCAGAACACTGACTACAGAAGCGGATTTCGATATATTTAGGTTAATTATCTTCCTCTTTGAAGAACGAGCCTACAGGCATGGCGGCATCCTCGGCGACACAACAGTTGTAGCGTTCGCGGCTGCGGCGTTCGCGGGCAAACATGGCCTTGGTGCCGGCTTCGTCCTGTTGGAACTCCAGGTGCTCGTCGATGGCGAAGGAGTGGGCCATGGTCTCAACGTCGAGGTTGTCGGTGCCGATGAGCGTGAAGGTCCAGTTCTGCTTCTTCAGTTTCTCAATCATCGTGCGGATCATCTTCAGCGTCCATTCCTCGCTGCTGTTCTCCTCGCCGTCGGTGATGATGGTCACCAGCACATGGTCGCCATCCTCAATCTGGGCGTTAACCTTGGAGATACCTTTGCCGATGGCATCGTAGAGAGGTGTGCCGCCACCGGGACGATAGGCTTTCCAGTCCAAGTCCTTTGTCTGAGAGGCTGGTGTGTTGTCGTAGTGCCAGGTGGTGTGGCCGGTGTCGAAGGTGTGCAGGGTGACGAACTGCTCCTGATCGGGGAACTTCTCCTGCATCTTACGGACGGTCTGCAGGGTTTCGTTCATACCTACAAAGGCTTGCTTGCGTATAACTTCCATGCTGCCGCTCTCGTCAACGATAATCAGGTTGTGAACTCGCTTGGTCTTAACATCATTTGTTTTCATAATCGTAACTTTTTAAATGGTGAATACTTCTTTTTTGACTAGTCTTTATCTCTTTGAAGATGTTTTTCGGAAAAAATTAAGTAAGAATGAGATTTTTTTCGTAATTTCGCCCAAAATTATCGAGTTATGTACTATCAGCGACTGTCAGACGAAGAGATTCTGAGCGGTTTCCGCGAGGGCGATGCCGACATTATCCGTGAGTATTTCTACGGGTACTGTCAGGTAGGCTATAACATCTTCGACCAACGGTATCAGCTGCGCGAGAAAGAGAACCTGGACTTTATGTCGCTGGCTCACCAGTATGCGCTGTACCTGATGGAGCACGACTGGAAGCCGCTGGAGGACCACTCGCCAAACGTGAGTCTGAAGACGTGGCTCATCAACGGATTCCGCTATGTGGTGCTCGATGCGTTGAAATGGTACCGCAAGGAGTACGGCAGCATCACGTTCGAGGACTATCTGATGTCGTTCGACGTGACCAGCGACCTGCGGTTGCAGTTCAACAAGATGGTGGAAGATGTCTGCGACCATGCGCCACTGGACCGTCAGGAACGGCTGATTATCGACATGCTGCTGTTGCAGGGATTCAAGTCGAAGGAGATTGCGGCACAGATGGGGATGACCCCATCGGCCATCTCACAGAAGTACAAGAAACTGAAGGAGCAGATCATCGTGCCGTATTTCAGGAAGAATTTCGACATGGATTTGGATATGCCGGAGGTGATGGACGAAATGGCCATCCTGCGCAGAGAGGCTACAATGGGCGAAGCATGTATGCCTGCACCTTATATGGGTGCGAAGGAAAGCATTGCTTTCGAGGATATGGACTTTATCAGAGAAGAAGTTATGGAACAGAAGAGAACTACACCAGAGTTTATCACGGAATTGCAGCCAAACGAGATTTTCGTGTTTGGCAGCAATCTCAAAGGTATGCACGGCGGTGGCGCGGCCTATATCGCCTACCGCAAGTTTGGAGCCATTATGGGTCAGGGCGTGGGTCTGCAAGGCCAGAGCTATGCCATCCCGACGATGCAGGGTGGCGTAGAAACTATCCGTCCGTATGTGGATGAGTTCATCGCGTTCGCCAAGGAGAATAGGAACCTGACGTTCCTTGTCACTCGCATTGGCTGTGGTATCGCCGGTTTCACGGATGAAGAGATTGCTCCGCTATTCGAGAAGGCTCACGACGTAGAGAATATCGTGCTGCCTCCAGGTTGGTAATAATAGCTTGACATCACAGAAATGATTACGTCCAATTCAACATACGCTGAGATTAATGCCCAAAAGAGCCTGGATGAGCAGAACATTCAGGATTTTCTGATGAGAAAACTGGAGCGGGATGGGCGTAAGCTGAAGAAACTCTTCAAGACGAAGCCGTATTATACACCGCTGCAGCCAGCCACCTTCCACTCGCACACGACGAACATCCATTGGCGCATCTTGCAAATACTAATGCACGAAGAGAGGCCGTCGGCAGAGGAGCGTGTAAGGGGTATAAACTTTCGGGTGGCAAGCGAGAATCAGATAAGATACACCATCATCGACGATATGGAAACGGGGCAACCGCTGTTGGTGCTGCCTTTCCCTGTA
>Ga0256407_10001634_pt1 | contig 46070 bp, 27 predicted proteins | sample RumenRJG_04DNA_FD_193489 | JGI IMG/M metagenome (GOLD analysis project Ga0256407, IMG submission 193489) | Bovine rumen microbial communities from Lethbridge, Alberta, Canada - RJG_04 | ecosystem: Host-associated > Mammals > Digestive system > Stomach > Rumen | place: Canada: Alberta...
CGCTTCTCTCACCGCTGGCTGCTCATCCCCATGTCGCAGCGGCAGGACTGCCTCGACAACATGCACGCCAACACCCAGGTGCCAAAGGTCGTGGGCTTTGAGCGCATAGCCGAGCTTTCAGGTCTTTATCCCATCAAGGTATGCTGGGCAGCTGACCAAGGAGTTACGATCTGTAGTTCCAGCAATTTCGAGCCCTACCATGAGGCCGCCAATTTCTTCTGGGACATTGTGACAGGCGAGCGCTCACTGGCCTTTGGAGGCAACTCGCGCCGCGAGCACTTCCCCAGCAAGGAAGCCTGCATCGACTTCATCAACGACATCGACGGCCCAGAGACCTGCAACACCAACAACATGCTGAAGCTCACCGAAGACCTGCATCGTCGTAACCCCGAGGCACGCTATGCCGACTACTACGAGCTGGCTACGTTCAACCACATCCTCTCCTCACAACATCCCGAACACGGCGGCTACGTCTACTTCACCCCCGCCCGTCCTCGCCACTATCGCAACTACTCTGCACCCAACGAAGCCATGTGGTGCTGCGTGGGCACGGGTATGGAGAACCACGGCAAGTACGGACAGTTTATCTATACCCACGTGGGCGACGCGCTCTACGTGAACCTCTTCGTCAGCTCTGAACTGAACTGGAAGGAGAAAGGACTCACCCTGCGCCAGGAGACCAGCTTCCCCTACGGCGAAACGAGTAAAATCACCATTCAAGAGGTAAGAGGTAAGAAGCCAGAGGTAAGAACAGTGTTGGTGCGCTATCCTGGTTGGGTGAAGCCGGGCACTTTCTCTGTGAAGGTCAATGGACAGGCGGTCGACATCATCAGTGGCCCGTCATCCTACGTCGCCATTGACCGCCAGTGGAAGAAGGGCGACGTCATTGAGGTGTCCTTCCCCATGCACAACAGCATCAAGTACCTGCCCAACGTGCCGCAGTATATCGCGTTGATGCATGGTCCTATCCTTCTCGGCATGAAGACGGGTACGGAAGACCTGGCACATCTCATTGCCGATGACAGCCGCTTCGGGCAATATGCCAGTGGCAAGAAACTGCCCATCAACGAGGCACCCATCCTCATCAACGACCACACCGACGCCATCGTCGAACAGATAACGCCCATCGAGGGCAAGCCGCTCCATTTCTTGTTGGAAACGAAAATGGTCAATCGTCAGTCGTCAATGGTCAATGAGCTCCAGCCCTTCTTCGAGATCCACGATAGCCGCTACATGATCTACTGGCTCGCCCTTTCAGAACAGCGCTATCAGGGCTATCTTGACGACCTGGCCAAAAAGGAGCAGGAGCGACAGGCACTGGAGGCACGCACCATCGACAAGGTACAGCCAGGCGAACAGCAGCCCGAGACCGACCACAAGATGGAGACCGACCGCTCGAACGTGGGCAACACCAACGACGTGTTCTGGCGCGATGCCCGCGACGGCCACTACTTCAGCTACCTCATGCAGACTGCCAGGCGCACCGACCTGTCACTACGCCTGAAATACTGGGGCGTGGGAGAATGGAAAAGCCACGAGTTCGACATCTTCATCGACGACCAGCTGCTGACAAGTGTCAACAACACGGGCAAGTACCGCATCTCCGAATTCAAATACGAAACCTACGACATTCCCGCTGAACTGCTGAAAGGCAAATCACAGATACGCGTGAAGTTCGTGGCCAAACCTGGCAAACAAGTGGGCGAAATCTATGGCGTAAGGCTCATCAAGCAGCAATAATCTCATGCCTGTGTCATCAGCTTACGCCATATAAAGATACGTAGTTTGTCTATTAACAGCGGAACGAAGAAAAACGTGAGAATCCACACAGCGGTATAAAGGACAAACGAGAGGGTGTCCAAACCCATGAACCATGCTCTTATCTGGTATAGATAGACGCGCTCGAAAAAGCCCGGGAAGCAATGGACTAAGAAGATGGAAAGGCAGGACACTGCAAGCCAGTTGACAACGTTGCTCTTGAAGGACAATTTGGTGAAGAACAAAAACAGGGAAACGCTCTCAACAATGACCAAAGGAGATGAATAGGCATAGACTTTTGACGGGTCTATCTGAAGGGAATGCAACAGATAGACTGAGAGAGTAGAAAGCAATGCCATACCCATATAGGCAATCAGGTCAATAGTCCTGCTTTGTGTCGTACACCTGTTCGGGTATAGTCGCATATATCGCCCTAAGACATAAAGTCCCATGAAGGAGAGCGGAGAATAGCCCAAGGAGAACCAATCGGTTGAGATCAGACACCCGAAAAGCGTTTGAAGCAGGAAGAAGAGCAACAAGAAAGTTTCAACGCTTTTCTTAGGTTCTGTGTCTACGAAGCTGTTCAATGCCGGCGCAAACAAATACAGGACCACATACGCCCAGACAAACCAATAGTCATCAACGAACGCCCGCAGGCTCAGTTCTCCAGCGCCGCCCACCAAGGCAAGGAAGCCAAACATAAGCAAACAGATAAAGAGCAGCTGGAATAGCAGTCCTCCTAAACGAACGAATCTGAATTTGATGGAAAACCAACCCGAAATAAGGATAAAGACATTCACGCATACTATCGAGAACGATTCCACAAGATAGCGCATAAACGTTCCAACAGGAGCTGCTGCACAATCTGCCAACGACGGCATGCCCAAGGCTTTGAAATCGGCATGGACCACCAACACCAGGAACATGGAAACCAGCCGGAGCAGTTCTATGTTCGAGTCTCTTGTCTGCTTGTCGTTATTCACTTATACACTTCATTCCTTATGACCAGATTGCCCGCCTCTGCTGACGAACTTGGCGGGAACGGGATCCTGCTTCAGGACGTCGGCCCACTGCTGGGGCGAGACGGTGACAGGGCCGGTCATCAACTCGGGGATGTTGTAGCTCTTCATCAGCTGACGGTGGTAGTCGGGATCGTCGCAGGGCAGTTCGAAGGGCTTTGTGGCGTGGCCTTCGGCATCGACATGGGCAAAGAAAGGACGGGTGAAGTCTCCATCGTAGCGACGACTGCTGAAGACAATCCAGCGTCCGCTGCGGCTCCAGGTGTGATAGGCCTCCACATTCGGGCTGTTCACCTCCTTGAAGGGACGTATGCTATCGGTCTTCAGGTCCATGAGCCAGAGGTCGGCATCGCGGTGCCAGATATGGAAGCAGCCCCACTCGCCCACGCTGAGCAGGAGCCAGCGACCATCGGAGGAGATGCGCGGCAGGGTGGCACTGAGGTTCTGTGAAGCAGCATCGAATACCATTTCACGTGGCCCGAAAGTAAGGGTCTTCTCGTCGAACGACTTGCGATAGACGCTGTACTTGATTTCCTTGTAGCGCTTGATGCTCTGCGTCTCGGCACTGGTGGTGTCGCGCTGCTCAAAATGAGCCGAGCAGTAGTAGAGCCACTTACCGTCGGGACTCCAGAAGGGAAACACCTCGTACTCGTCGGGATCGTTCTCGACGGTGCTCACCTCACCATGCTCCAGGTCGTAGAGAATCAGGTCGCTCTGCGAGTCGAGCACCTCAATCTTGTTGAGGTCGCGGGTATGGAACATCTGCATGGTGTTGTTCGTCGAGTAGGCAATGAGCGGCAGGCGCGGATGCCATGTAGGATAGACACCGGCAGAGAGTGTGGAATCAGTCTTCAAATTGGTCTTGATAATCTTGCCGTCGTAGTTGATGACTGTTCCGCCCAGGTTCTGACGGGCGTGGAACTGCATGCGCTGCGGGTTGCCGTTCTGGTAGTTGTGGCAGTTGATGCACTGTCCGTTCTTCTCCGTGCTACAGAGAATATTGTCGTAGATGACGCGCTCGTCGTAGTTTTCCAAGCAGCGCTGGTTGATGGTGAGCTCCTCGTAAGTGACGTAGGAAGGCGAGATGAGTCGGTACGAGAGCCACGGGTCGATAGAGTCGGGCGACACGTAGACCTCGAAAGGCTTGTAACGCTGCCATTTGTCGTTTTGGCAGGCAAAGACTTCAACGCTGATACTCCCACCCTTGGCTGCCTCGGCCAGCGGGCGCCAGTCGTCGATGGAGGGCATGACCTTCGGACCTTCGCATACCAATTGCTCGTTGCCTACAGTGAAGCGGCAGACCACCTCATCGGCAGGCTGCATCAGCTGGAAGTGGAGCGGTGCCATATTAATAGGTATGGTAACACCGATATAGTCGGGATAGATGGGGGCAGGCTTGCCTGCATCGGTATAGTCGGCAGGCACCTGTGGCTGCGTGCAGGCGACAAGCAGCGCAATGATGCCCAGTGCAAAATACTTCAAACGCATAGCTGATTAGGTATTGTTTAATAGGTCTTCAGGCCTCGCATGAGGAAATAGTCGAAATAATAGGTGTTGCCAAAACGAGTTCGCATGACCTTGGCCAGCTGCTCTTCATTCATGCCGGCATACTGCTGGGCGGCCTGCATGAACTCCTTGTAAGTAGCAGGAATAGAAGGGTCGAAGGGCATCCTACTGATGTCGACGGTCTTCTCAAGGTTGCCAAACATAAAGGCGGCCTCCTGATAGTGACGAGGCATGGGACCGTCGGGATGGAGCTGAATATAGTTATAGAAGGCGCGCCAAAAGGTGGGAATGTCCTTCTGCTGCAGGGCAGCCGACATAGCCAGCTCGCTCTTCAGGGGCGAAGAGGTGTTCTGGCTGCTCAGCAGGGTGAGCAGGAAGGTCTCGACGACCGACTGGTCACTGGCCAGTAGGTCGTCGTGGTCGAGCAGCGGCAGGATACCACCCAGTTCGGGATCTTTCTTTATATCGTCGGGATGAGTGACGAAGTGCTCATAGTGCTCGGCCCACTCGCTATGATAGCGTGTCTTCTTCAGCAGGTCGATGAATTTCTTGGCCAGCGTGGTCTCGCCATTCACCAAAGCACTACGCGTGAGGTACTTCAGATAGACGGTACGCCAACCAAACTCCACGCCGTCCTCCATACACCAGCGATAGCAGTAGTTGGGCAGTCCGTAATAGAGATAGAGCTGCTTGCCGCCCTGCACCACCATCGGCACGGTGAAAGGCGCGTTGGGCATAGAGGAGCCGTTGCGGTAGTTGTACATCTCGTCGCCAACACGTCCTAAGCGGAAGAGTGCCAGGTTCTTATACATCCAGATGAAGCGCGTGGGCTCGTCGTTACTGGCAGCAGCAACGCTGAGCATGCCTTCCCAGTCGCACTTCTCGAGTGCTTCATCCATCTGCAGCTCACGGTGGAAGTTGGCATCCTTATACCAGTAGTGCCAGCATCCCCAGGCCGAGCCTCCTACGACAAGTACCTGGAGCAATACCCATACGGCAGGTTTCCGAACCCAACGGAGACTCCACTCAGAGCGATAGAAGACTGCCAACAGGACGAAGAAGGCGCAGAGAAGACCGTAAGGCCAGTAGTACTCCAAATAGAGCTCGCTCGACTCGAAGAGCGGAAGGGCCTGACGATAGATGTCATCGACGTTGGTCTCATAGAAAACGTTACGATAGAACACCAACGGCACGAAGAAGACAAGCAACAGGGCCAGTACCGACTCGGAGATCTTCCACTTGAGCGTCATTCCTTCCACACGCCAGCCAATGATAGCCATCAGCACGATGGCCAACAGTCCATAGAAGCCTGCCAACGGATAGAGTACAACGGCAGCAAGAACCATGAAGAGAAGGGAAACGGGGAATGAAAAACGAGAAAGGTGTGTAAGCAGTACGCGCCATGCCCAAACCGATGCCACTGCCATCGAGAGTCCGATGACGGTAATGAAGAAGAAGCCACGCAGTTTCAGCATGTAGACCCAGTAGCCCACGCCAAAATCGGTGAGCAGCACCAAGGCTATGGGCACAAGCAGGAGTGCCGACCACCAGCGCGACACACGGAAGGTGCGCTTGGTGAGCCATACGAGCAGTCCACACCACAGGCACAACAGCAACGTCCCAAGCCAGGGCACGAAGAGATACTGCGTAAAATACGTACCGAGATAAATAAGCAGACCACCCGCCACCACCAACTGCTGCTTGAAGAACAGCGGTGTGTAGAGGAACAGGTTCATCTCCTCGACACAGAACAGATACTCACTCTCATTGTTCAAAACAACAACAAACGCTGCTACCAGTGCCACAAGCACAAGTAGCAGCGGATAGAAACGCAGACGCTGCTCAGTGAGCCACGCCTGCTGTTTCTTCTCTTTTGGGGAACTGACGATCTGTTTCTTACCCATTGTTATTTCTTCGCTTTTTTCTTCATCTTGTCCGACCAGCTCTTCAACCGATTATACTCGCTCTCGGTAATTCGCATAAACGAGCCGTGCTGTGGTGAGCTAACGCCCTTGATGTCGACAGGATTTTTGAAGTTGCGCATGTGCTCGTCGGCCTCACAGATACGGTAGTGCTTCGGATGGTCGCTGTACTGGATATAGGCTACGCGCCAATTCTTGTCGCCGATGAGCTGGAAGGCACTGCTACCCTCGCAGTTCTTTCGGCCTTCGAAAGACACATAGTCGTCATCAACGGGTTCTCCCCAACCAACGGTAAGATGCTTCGATGTAGCTGTATAGATGCCAGGCTTACCACCTTCCTTCTTGATAAGCATGTGATAATAACCGTCAGGAAGAAGGTTGATGTCGGCATCGATGGTGGCATAACCCCAGTCGAAGAGCAGACGTGGCTGCGTCAGCTTGGTGAAAGTCTTGTCGGCATGAGAATAGTACATGCGGTCATACTTCTCTTCTGGACGGTTCAACATCGAGTAGTAAATCATGTAGCCACCCTGATCACCATTGTCCCAGATATAGTCAGGATCCCAGAATATCTGCGGTGCCCAGACGCGATTGATGGTCGACCAGTCACGATAAACGCCTTCATGCCAGTAGTCGCTGAAGATCTGCAGACCCTTACGATAGTCGAAGCTGACACTCTTCCAATGGATCAAGTCATCACTGCGAAGCAAATCGATGCCGTAGTTGTCCCATTCGCTCTGTTTCCCCAATGCCTTGGTCATTGAGTTGTTCATGTCGGTGGTCACCATCACATAGCCCTTGCCATCCCACGAACGGCAGATATAGGCATCGCGTTGTCCACCCTCAATGCGTGCATGCACCTTCGGATCCATAATGGGATCGCCGTCAATCAGGTCTTCATAGTTGTATCCGTCGCGGCTGATGGCGTATGCCGTCCACTGACCACGGTCGCTCATGTGACAATAAAGATAACCATAGTCACCCTTCTGAAAATTCTGGGCAGATGCCGAAAAAGCGATCATCGCCAATGCTGCGGTAAATAGTAGTTTCTTCATCTTTTATCAGTTGTTTTAATTGTTTTTTCTGCTTTTCGTTTGCAAACTTACAAACTTATTTTGAAAACGCCAAATGTTTCGCGAAGAAACATTTGGCGTTGTCTTGTTTTTTGCAGGAAAAACTTACTTGTCGGTCTCGGGAGCCTCGCCGATGAGGTCCATAAACTCGTCAAGTTTCGGGGTGATGATAATCTGAGTGCGGCGATTGCGCTGCTTACCCACCTCGGTGTCGTTCGACTGCAAAGGATTGTACTCGCCACGACCGCCAGCAGTCAAACGCTTCGGATCTACACCGTACTGCGTCTGCAAGGCCTGAACCACACTCGATGCACGCAGACAAGAGAGGTCCCAATTGTTGCGGATGTTCTGACGAGAGATGGGCACATTGTCGGTATTACCCTCGATCAGCACGTCGTAGTCCTTGTAGTCCTTGATAATCTTAGCAATCTTCGACAGTGTCTCTGCGGCACGGTCGTTAATCTCGTAAGAACCGCTCTTGTAGAGCATGTTGTCGGCCAAGGAGATATAGACCACGCCCTTCAGTACCTGCACATCGACCTCCTTCAGTTCTTCCTTCGAGAGCGAACGGGTGAGGTTGTTTGTCAGTACCATGTTCAGCGAGTCGCTCTTCGACTTCACCTCAACCAGATGGCGGATGTACTGGTTCGACTCGTTGATTTGGTCTACGAGCTTCTCGATAGACACATTGTTTTGTGAGGCGTTCGAAAGGCTCTTGTCGAGCGACTCCTGCAACTTGGCATACTTGGCCTCGGCAGCTGCCAATGCCTGCTGCAAGCCCTTCTGCTGCTCTTCCAAGCTGGTAATACGGGCATTCTTGGCAGCCAAGTCTTCCTTGGCACTCTGCAGGTTAGTGGAAAGCGACTTATTCTCGTCCTGACAAGCCGTAAGGGCTTTCTTGCTGGCGCAGCTGCTCATCAGTACTACGACTGCAGCAGCCATCAACATTGTTGTTTTCTTCATAATCATGTTCTTTTATAATTAATAAGACGGTGCAAATTTAGTGATTAGACGAACATCGGCAAAGAAATGTCTATCGCAATTATGGAAATTTAACCTCGATAGCGTGTCATTAAAATATTTTTGGTGACATGTTCTATAATATGTTTGGCTGTGTCTCGAAAAAGTAGTACCTTTGCACGCAAAAAGCAAAACATAACATATAATTAAGGTATGATTCTCTTTTTCCAGACTCCGCAGAAGAGCGTGATGGCCACTGAGACGGACCACCAGCTCACTCAAGAAGAAGTTCAGAAACTGTGTTGGCTCTATGGCGATGCCACCCTGCTCGAAGGCGATAAGCTCGAAGGCCGCTACATAGGTCCGCGCCGCGAAATGGTTACCCCTTGGTCGACAAATGCCGTTGAGATTACGCAGAACATGAATCTCAATGGCATTTCGCGTATTGAGGAATATTTCCCCGTGGCCGACAAGGATGCCGAGCACGACCCGATGCTGCAACGCATGTATGAAGGCCTCGACCAGAGCATTTTTACCATCAACATCAAGCCCGAGCCCATCAAGCATGTGGAGAACCTGGAAGAATACAACGAACAGGAAGGATTGGCTCTCTCGCCTGAGGAGATTGAATATCTGCACGGGTTGGAGAAGCAGAACGGCCGTCCACTGACCGACTCGGAGATCTTCGGCTTCGCACAAATCAACTCAGAGCATTGCCGTCACAAGATCTTCGGCGGTACCTTCATCATTGACGGCAAGGAGATGGAATCATCGCTCTTCGCCATGATTAAGAAGACCACACAGGAGAACCCTAATAAGATTCTGTCGGCCTATAAGGATAATGTAGCCTTTGCCCAGGGTCCGATGGTAGAGCAGTTTGCCCCTGCCGACCAAAGCACTGCCGACTGGTTCCGCGTGAAGGAAATCGAGAGTGTCATCTCGCTGAAGGCCGAGACCCATAACTTCCCTACTACCGTGGAACCATTCAACGGTGCTGCCACCGGCACCGGTGGTGAAATCCGCGACCGCATGGGCGGCGGCACAGGCTCATGGCCCATCGCCGGAACCGCTGTTTATATGACGGCTTATCCTCGTTTGCACGATGATAACGATGTTGCTCGCGACTGGGAGGATATCCTGCCTGTTCGTCAGTGGCTGTACCAGTCACCACAGCAGATCCTGACAAAGGCTTCTAACGGTGCATCCGATTTCGGTAATAAGTTCGGCCAACCGCTGATCTGCGGTTCTGTGCTTACCTTTGAGCATCAGGAGGGCCAGGAAAAATACGCTTATGACAAGGTTATCATGCTGGCTGGAGGCGTAGGCTACGGCACCAAGCGCGACTGTCTTAAGAAGGAGCCGCAGAAGGGCAACAAGGTGGTCGTCGTCGGTGGCGATAACTATCGTATCGGTCTTGGCGGCGGATCTGTATCATCCGTAGATACGGGCCGCTATTCCAACGGCATTGAGCTGAACGCTATCCAGCGTGCTAACCCTGAGATGCAGAAACGCGCCTATAACCTGGTGCGGGCCTTGTGCGAAGAGGATGTGAACCCCGTCGTCTCCATCCACGACCACGGTTCGGCAGGTCACTTGAACTGCCTCTCTGAGCTTGTCGAAGAATGCGGCGGTGAGATAGATATGACGAAGCTGCCCATCGGTGATAAAACGCTCTCCTCGAAAGAGATTATTGCCAATGAGAGCCAAGAGCGCATGGGCTTGCTCATTGACGAGAAACATATCGAACATGTGCGCCAGATTGCCGAGCGCGAGCGTGCTCCGCTCTATGTGGTCGGTGAGACGACTGGCGATGCCCATTTCTCCTTCCGTCAGGGCGACGGTGTGAAGCCCTTCGACCTTGACGTGGCTCAGATGTTCGGTCACTCACCGAAGACCATCATGCGCGACAATACCGTAGAGCGCCATTACGCCCCCGTCGCCTATACAGTGGGCAGCGGTTCTGCCGCTGCCATCCAGGAATACCTCGAGCGGGTTCTCCAACTCGAGGCCGTGGCCTGTAAGGACTGGCTCACGAACAAGGTAGACCGCTCGGTAACGGGTAAGATAGCCCGTCAGCAGTGTCAGGGAGAGCTGCAGTTGCCGCTTAGCGACTGTGGTGTCGTGGCCCTTGACTATCGTGGCGTGAAGGGTATCGCCACCGCCATCGGCCATGCCCCGCAAGCAGGACTGGCCGATCCCGCAGCAGGCTCGGTACTCTCCGTGGCCGAGGCACTGACGAATATCGTCTGGGCACCTTTGGCTGAGGGTATGGATTCCCTCTCACTTTCAGCCAACTGGATGTGGCCCTGCCGTTCGCAGGAAGGTGAGGATGCCCGCCTCTACGCAGCCGTCAAAGCCTTGTCCGACTTCTGCTGCGACCTGCATATCAACGTTCCCACAGGCAAGGACTCGCTCTCGCTTTCTCAGCAGTACCCCAACGGCGAGAAGATTATATCACCAGGAACGGTCATCGTCAGCGCCGGTGGTGAGGTGTCAGACATCAAAAAGGTGGTCAGTCCTGTCATTGTCAATGACCACAGCGCTTCGCTCTACCACATCGACTTCTCATTCTGCGAGCAGCGCCTTGGCGGTTCGGCTTTTGCTCAGAGTCTGAACCGTGTAGGCGACGATGTTCCTACGGTCAGCAATCCTGAATATTTTGCCGACGCCTTCATGGCCATCCAGCAGCTTATTGAGAAGGGATGGATCATGGCTGGTCACGACATCTCGGCCGGTGGTCTCGTCACTTGCCTGTTGGAGATGTGTTTCGCCAATACGAAGGGCGGCCTGCACATCAACCTGCACGACCTCTGCCAAGACGGAGACATCGTGAAGACGCTCTTTGCCGAGAACCCAGGTGTGGTCATCGAGGTGAGCGACGAGCACAAGATAGAGTTCCGCGAGTTCATGGAGGAGCAGGGCATCGGCTTTGCCAAGATTGGCTACCCCGTTGAGGACAGCCGCACCATTGAGATTGTTTGGCCAACAGAGAAACCCCTCACCTCTCACCTCTCACCTCTCATCTCTCTCGACATCGATCACTTGCGCGACATTTGGTACAAGACCAGCTATCTGCTTGACCGTAAACAGTCGTTCAACGGCAAGGCTCGCGAGCGTTTTGAGAACTACAAGCAACAGCCCGTGGAGATGAAGTTCCCGAAGGGCTTCACCGGCAAGCTCGCCCAATATGGCACTGTAAAGAATGGAAGAATTGAAGAATTGAAAAATGAAAGTGCTTCAACTCTTCAATCTTTCAATTCTTCAATTCTTCGTCCCAAGGCTGCCATCATCCGCGAGAAAGGCACCAATGGTGAGCGCGAGATGGCCTACTGCCTCTATTTAGCCGGCTTCGAAGTGAAGGACGTAATGATGACCGACCTCATCACTGGTCGCGAGACGCTCGACGAGGTGAACCTTATTGTCTTCTGCGGCGGTTTCTCCAACAGCGACGTTCTCGGTTCAGCAAAAGGATGGGCTGGTGCCTTCCTTTACAATCCCAAGGCCAAGGAAGCCCTCGACCGTTTCTATGCCCGCAAGGACACCCTGTCACTCGGCATCTGCAATGGCTGTCAGCTCATGGTCGAATTAGGGTTATTGGACAAATCGTCAAATAGTGATATAGTAAAATCGTCAAATATACGCATGCTGCACAACGACTCGCACAAGTTCGAGAGCAACTTCCTCACGTTGCAGATTCCAGAGAACAAGAGCGTGATGTTCGGCAGTCTCAGCGGTTCGAAGCTCGGCATCTGGGTGGCCCACGGAGAAGGAAAATTCTCGCTGCCCGGCAAGGAGAGCGACTACAATGTCATCGCGAAATACAACTACCACGGCTATCCCGCCAACCCGAACGGCAGCGACTACGACGTGGCAGGTATCTGTTCGGCTGACGGCCGTCACCTCTGCATGATGCCGCATCTGGAACGTGCCATCTTCCCCTGGCAGAATGCCTGGTATCCGAAGAACCGCCGTGACGACGAGGTGACACCCTGGATTGAGGCATTCGTAAATGCAAGGAAATGGATTTCAATGCATAATGCATAATATCATTACGCAGCAGTTAAGCATTAAGCATTATGAACTATGCATTATATAAGACCTTCTTCAAAATAGGCCTGTTCACCCTTGGCGGTGGATATGCCATGATTCCGTTGATTGAGTCTGAAGTGGTCGACAAGCATAAATGGATTACGAAGGACGAATTCCTCGACCTCATCGCCATTGCGCAGAGCTGTCCTGGAGTCTTTGCCATCAACATCGCCATCTTCATAGGCTATAAACTACGCAAGGTTAGTGGGGCCGTGGCCGCATCTTTCGGCACGGCCCTGCCCTCGTTCCTTATTATCCTGGCCATTGCCATGTTCTTCAGCCAGTTCAAGGATAATCCTGTCGTGGCATCCATTTTCCGAGGCATCCGTCCGGCGGTGGTTGCACTTATCGCCGTCCCCACGTTCCGCTTAGCCATGAGCGCCAAGCTTACTTGGGCCACCTGCTGGATTCCCATCGTCGGTGCACTGCTCATCTGGCTACTCGGCGTTTCACCTATTTATATTATATTAGCGGCAGGCATCGGTGGCTACATCTACGGCACCGTCATTAAACCAACTGAGTGAATAAACATTTCGTTTAATTCGTTGTCGAAAAATTCGTTTAATTCGTTAAACTCGTTGTTAGAAAAAAAACTTGTCGAAATAATGTTGTATGTAAAGTTGTTCATCACATTCTTCGAGATCGGACTGTTCGGGTTCGGTGGCGGCTATGGCATGCTCTCGCTCATTCAGCACGAAACGGTGGAGCACTGGCACTGGATGACATCATCCGAGTTTACCGACATTGTCGCCATCAGTCAGATGACGCCCGGCCCCATCGGCATTAACTCGGCTACCTATGCCGGCTATACTGCCTGTGCCAATGCGGGCTACAGCATGCCCATGGCTGTGCTCGGCTCTGCCACAGCCACGTTTGCCCTTGTCCTTCCGTCGCTCATCCTCATGGTACTCATCAGCAAGATGTTCCTGAAGTACATGCACACACAGACCGTACAGTCAATCTTTATGGGACTTCGTCCTGCCGTCGTCGCCCTGTTGGCTGCTGCCACATTGCTCCTCTGCACCAAGGACAATTTCTCCTCGCCTTCCGACGATGCCTGGCAGTTCTGGATCAGCGTCGTCCTCTTCCTTGCCACCTTCTTCGGCACCCTCGTCCTGAAAATCAATCCCATCAAGATGATTCTCATGGCCGGCTTCGCCGGACTACTGCTGCTGTACTGATTGTAGTTACAGAACGTCGGGATTATTCAAATAGAATTATTTTTTTTGAATAATATTGTCGTGTTTGGAAAAGTTGCTCTATGCTGTTAGTGAAGAGCAGGCACCTGTGAAGAGCATCACCTCTGTAGCCTTTGTCAAGCGCCATAGACTGAAATCGTCCAGTGCTGTGCAGGCTGCATCCAAGAAACTCCTTGAATATGACTTGCTCACACGCCGTGACGGAGCCTACTCCATAGCCGACCCACTGATGGCACTATGGCTGAAATCAAGAAGGTTCTGATCGACTATTGTAGTAGAGGCCCCTGCCAGTCCGATGGCCCCAAAGGGGCACATCTATTTGCAATTTCCTCCATATGACACTTACCCTACGGGCAATCGGGCTGGCACAGGGCCTGCCCCTCGGCTGGTGCATACGATTATTCGAAAAGAATATTATTATGAATATTTATTTTGAAAAATGACTGCCGTACTGCCGCAACATTCTGACAAGCAAATAATTAGAGCATGCAGATGGTGCGGCAGTAACGGCAGTAGGAGTGGATATTAGGGGAATGATCTTCGGAATGAATCGCTATCTGAATCTCGTTTTATAATGACCACCCTGACCAGCACAGAATTCACATCTTCCAGAACCACCACAACCAATACATTCCATGTAGTTCGTGGAATAAAGATTCTGTCCTGTTCCATTACAATTATTGCATTTCCCCGATCCGTTGCACCCAGTACAGGGCACCCACTCCTGTACGGGAACAGGATCACGTCTTATTGGCTCATTTCTCACATGGTCGTCATCATAGTTGTCATTGTCATCGTACCTACTTGCTTTGTCAGACATTTTCACGTCATCACTTGTGTCTCTATAATTAACTATTTCTATCACCTCCTCTACAAGCCAAACATTTAAAAAATATTCGTTGTCTTTAAAATTCCTATATGACATCACAGGATGGCCAAATCGCTTTTCTATGAAATTGCCAATGGTATAACTATCATCTTCGGCACCGGAATCTACATATGTTTTTATCCTAATAGTTTTCGTTAACACAAAATCTTTATATAGGTGAAAATCAATATGCCATTGGTCGCCAGATTTGTAATTCTCCAAGCCCACTATAGTATAACGATCTATATAATAGAAATCATTATCGTTATTTTCAATAATTGTTCGCCCCCATTTATCAACCAAACCACATGTAGAGTTTTTCAAAATTGAGGTCAAATCAGTACGTCGTATTACAAGTCCATCATAGTATTGCACCCCAAGATTTAACATAGATGGACCAAGGGCGTAAAGTGACCCAACAAGCCAACCTATAATAAAAGCATTTACCCATAGTCTGAATGATGATTTCCTAAATATGCAGTACAAAGGTACTGATACAAATAGGAACACTAAAAGTAATACACCTGCATAATGCTTTACTATATCATCCGACAACCAAAAGAAAAAATATGTCGCATGATACATGACAATGGCCACAACAATTAATGTAATGGCATACAACAGATAATTCTTTTTCATAAGCTCTATAAATTAGATTAGTACTAACATCTGATTTCAGTTAGCACTCATTTGGATCCTGCTGTTGACTTTTGATAGAACTTCAGGATATGAAAAGAGTGCGCTCCTGCCATATCCCACTCAGGTCTAGCACAACCTCTAAGTACTATGGAGAAACGCACTCAAGGTGCGTACTCCAAATGTACTTAGAACTCTGCTCGTTTTCCTTTCCGAGGTGCTAGTCCGAGTGGGAATTTGAGCAAATAAAAATGTTGTGTCTCAATTGATGTTTGGCCTTACGGCCATGTGCGTCGTTCAAGAACACGGTTGCAAATATACGAATATTTTTTCAAATCACATCATTTTGCTGTCGTTTTTTTGTTTTTTCAGATTATATTCGTAATTTTGTCGTCGAAATACTAATACATTACTTATGGAAGCAAATAAAACGACATTCCCAAAAAGAACTCCAGAGGAGATTCGTGCGTGGTTCCGTCGTGCAAAAGCTCGTCAACAGCAATTGGAGGAAGAAGGGCGGAAAATGTACGAAGAGGAAAACCGACTGAAGACAGAATCCAAACAATACTACGAGTTAGAATTCGCATAGAAGATGAAACGGTTAGACGTAAATCTTATCAATCTCTTTTCTTCCTATCATGTGTGGGAGGAGTCCAATCGTTTCTTCTTTGAAACAGATTTTGGTTTAAAATACTTTGTGGATTTTACGTTGGATGATAATCCTCAGCGTGTTGCCTATTGGTTCAATCTTGTCAATATGAGTGGAGAGGCTTCTCCGAATGATCTGAAAATCTGGCAGACAGTTTTTTGTGTCATTGAAGAGTTCTTTCATAAGAATCCAGACATTCTTCTTTATCTTTGCAGTACAAAGGGAGGACAACAGGCTCAACGAGCAAGACTTTTCTCTTACTGGTTTAACAAAGCCGGTCAACAAGAACGTTATTATTTCAAAACGGCAGAAATCAAGGGGGAAGAGCCAGGAAGCAAGGAGTACATAGCAATTATTATTCCGCGAAGTCATCCGCAAGCAGAAGATGTTTTAGCCTACTTTGATGAAGAGACGGCATTATTCAATATGATGAAACCATAACCCGACCGTATGAACGTACAGATAGAACCATCATGGAAAGAGCACCTACAGCAGGAGTTTGAGAAGCCTTACTTCGTGAAGCTGACTGAGAGTGTGCGACGCGAGTATATGGCGGGAGCATGCTACCCGCCAGGACGGTTGATCTTCAACGCCTTCAACCTGTGTCCGTTCGACCAAGTGAAGGTGGTGATCATTGGACAAGATCCGTATCATGAACCGGGCCAGGCACACGGACTGAGCTTCTCGGTGCAGGAGGGCGTAATGTTTCCACCGTCTCTACAGAATATCTTCAAGGAGATAGAGATGGACTTAGGTACGCCCGTACCTCAAAGCGGCGACCTAACACGCTGGGCACGACAGGGCGTACTGCTGCTCAACGCCACGCTTACCGTGCGAGCACATCAGGCCAACAGCCACGCCATGCTCGGCTGGCAGAACTTCACCGATGCAGCCATCCAGGCACTGGCTACCCACCGCGAACACCTCGTCTACATGCTTTGGGGAGGCTTTGCACGTTCGAAGTCATACATGATCGACAAGCAGAAGAACCTTGTCTTGGAATCTGTTCACCCCTCTCCCCTATCGGCCAATCGTGGTGGCTGGTTCGGTCAGCACCAGTTCTCCCGTGCGAACAATTATCTAATAGAGCAGGGCTTACAGCCCATACAGTGGTAGAGGCAATTGCCCCGGCGGCGGTAGCAAATTATTCACTTTTCACTATTCACTTTTCACTATTCACTTTTCACTATTCACTTTTCACTTTTCACTTTTCACTTTTCACTTAAGAATGACTCTTCCTCCCATACTCCAGATAGGCGACATACTCATCTCGTCGGACATTCTAACCGAGGAGTTCTGCTGCGACCTGGATGCTTGCAAAGGTGCCTGCTGCATCGAGGGCGATGCCGGGGCACCTGTCACGATGGACGAGATTGCCGAGATTGAGGACATGCTCGACACCGTGTGGCCCGACCTCTCGGTGCAGGCTCAGGCCGTGGTCGACCGTCAGGGTGTAGCATATACTGATCAGGAAGGTGACCTCGTTACAAGCATCGTAGGCGGTAAGGACTGCGTCTTCACCTGTTACGATGACCTTGTAGTTGACGGCAAAACCGTCAACCATTGTTGCCTCTGTGCTTTAGAGAAAACCTACAGAGCCACTCACCATTCGCCATCCACCATCCACCCCTTTGTCAAACCCATTAGCTGCGCCCTCTACCCCATCCGCGAAAAACGATTCAGCGACGGCACCGTAGCCCTGAACTACCACCAATGGGACATCTGCCGTCCTGCCCGCGAGAAAGGACGCACGCTACACCTGCCCGTCTATCGATTCCTGAAAGAGCCGCTCACGCGTCGTTTTGGCAAAGAATGGTATGACGAGCTTTGCAGCGTGGCCGACGAGCTACACCGTCAGGGCTATCTGTAATCGCCCGTTAAACCCTTTGAATAACTAAAAATGGGCTTTCCTCACGTGAAGGAAAGCCCATTTGCTTTATTGCTATAGATGCGTGTTATTTCGCAGCTTCGGCAGAAGTCTCTTCCTCGCGGATAGAGCGTCCCATCACAAGGAATGCAGTGGGAGCAGCGATGAAGATAGACGAGAGCGTACCGAAGACGACACCCAGAATCATAGCGAACGAGAAGCTGCGGATGCTATCACCACCGAGGATGAAGATACAGAGCAGCACGATGAGCGTGGTAACTGAGGTGTTGATGGTACGAGCCAGCGTCTGGTTCAGCGAATCGTTGAACAGCTGCTGACGGTCGCGCTTCGGATAGAGATGGAAGTTCTCACGGATACGGTCAAAGACCACCACCTTATCGTTGATAGAGTAACCAATCACGGTAAGGATAGCACCGATAAACACCTGGTCGATCTCGAGCGACATGGGCACGATGCCCCACAGAGCCGAGTAGAGGCCGATGACGACGAGTGCATCGAGTGCCAGTGCAACGATAGCACCTGTCGAGAAGGCCACATTACGGAAGCGGAACAGGATGTAGAGGAAGATGGCAATCAGGGCGATGATCACCGAGATGATAGCACCGTAGGTGATATCCTTAGCCACTGACGGACCTACCTTGGCCGAGCTGATGATAGAGCCACCCTGGCGCACATCAGGATTCTTAAAGTCCTCGACGCTCTCCTGAGCCACCAGACCTGCATTCTTCAGTGCTTCGTAGAGCTTATCCTCAGCCATATCATCAACCTCAGGATTATTCGACTCGATGTCCCAGTTAGTCGAGATACGCACGGTCTTGCCGTCGGTACCCAGTGCGATAACGCTGGTGTTAGCCTCCTGTCCAGCTTTCTCACCGATGGTATTGACGAAAGTACCGGCCAGTGTCTCGCGTACCTTCTCCACGGGAGTCTCCTTGTCGAGGGTCACCACATAGTTGCGACCACCAGTGAAGTCGATACTCTGACTGAGACCGCGAACGAAGAAGCAAGCAATGAATGCCAGTGCTGCAACACCCCAAATGATGAAACTCTTCTTATAGGCACCCATGAAGTTGTACTTGCTGTTGGCAAAGGCATCCTTCAGGATAAAGCCCTTGAAGGTCAGGTTGGTCCACTTGTCCTTCTTCAGCTGACGCTCATAGACCAGACGGGTCAGGAACACTGCAGTGAAGAACGACACGGCGATACCGATGATCCACGTTGTAGCGAAGCCCTTCACAGGACCCGTACCGAAGTAGAGCAGAATGATACCAGTAATCAGAGAGGTGAAGTTCGAGTCGAAGATAGCCGAGAAAGCGTTTGAATAACCCTTCTGGATGGCTTCCTTCACACCAAGACCGCGGCGCAGCTCTTCCTTCGTGCGCTCATAGATGAGCACGTTGGCATCGACGGCAGTACCCAGTGTCAGCACGATACCGGCGATACCAGGCATGGTCAGGGCAGCCTGGAACGAAGTCAGAATACCCAAGGTGAAGAAGAGGTTGAACAACAGGGCGATATCGGAAATGATACCGGGCACGAAGCCATAGAGGAGAATCATGTAGATCATCAGCAGCACAAAGGCCACGATGAACGAAATGACACCCTGCTTGATAGACTGTGCACCGAGCGAGGGACCAACCACTTCTTCCTGCACGATACGCGTGGGAGCGGGCATCTTACCTGAATTCAGCGTGTTGGCCAGATCCTTGGTGTCCTCAATGGTGAACGAACCCGTAATCTGCGAGTTACCACCGTCGATCTGCGAAAGAATGCGGGGAGCCGAGTAGACAGCGTCGTCGAGGACGATGGCCACTGCGCGACCAATGTTCTGCTTGGTAATCTGCGACCAGCGGCGTGCGCCGTCGCTGTTCATCTGCATCGAAACAGAAGGATGACCCATCTGGTCGAAGTCGTCCTTCGAGTTGGTGATAACATCACCCTCTAACGGAGCGCGGCCGTTGGGCTCGGTAATCTTCAGGGCATAGAGGGCGAAGATGTCGCCACGAGTGTTCTGTCCACCGAAGTCCTCAGGCTTGGCACCCCAGCGCAGTTTGCACTCAGCAGGCAGTATCTGGGAAGCAACCTCAGAGTAGATGACCTTGTCGATGTCAGCGGTATCGCGGGCATTAGCATAACCCACGATAGCCAGTCCCTGACCCTGAGCGGGCTGGAAGATGGCGAAGAGCGGGTTCTGCTTCAGAGCCTCCTCACGAGCTTTGGTGTCGGTCACCTTAGCATCCTTCTTGGCCAGTTTGGCAGCGAGGTCGGCAGTAGCAGCCTTGGCAGTGTCGGCAGCGACGCTGTCAGCACTTTCCTTATTCTCGGCAACTTCAGTAGCCTCGGCAGGTTCGGTGGTAGCAACGGTGTCGGCCTCAACCTTCTCACCGCTCATGACAGCTGCATAGCGGTTGTTCAGCTGAGCCAGCAGAGGAACGATTTCCTGTGTGTTATAGGTCTCCCAGAATTCAAGGTTGGCAGAACCCTGAAGCAGCTTACGCACGCGCTCCGGCTCCTTGATACCAGGCATCTCGACCATGATTCGGCCGCTCTGACCCTCCAGCTTCTGAATGTTGGGCTGAACGACACCGAACTTATCGATACGGTTACGCACGACGTTGAACGAGTTGTCGACGGCACTCTGCACTTCTGCGCGCAGGGCAGTCTCTACCTCACTGTCGCTCGACTGGGTGCTCACCTTGCCCTTCATCTGCTGTGTAGCGAAGATGCTGGCGAGGGGACGACCCTGACCGTTCTGTTTCCAATACTTGACGAAGAGCGAGATAAAGTCGTCCTGACTGGTCTCCTCTTCCTTCTTAGCCTCTTCCATTGACTTCTTGTAGGCAGCGTCCTGCTTGTGGTCGGCCAGAACGTCGACAACGTCGGGCACCGACACCTCAAGAATCACGTTCATACCGCCCTTCAGGTCAAGACCAAGGCCAATTTCCATTTCACGGCACTGCTTCAGCGAGTAGAGCCCTAAGTAGACTTTCTCGTTCATCACTGAATCGAGATACTCCTGACCTTCGATCTCGCCCATGGCAGCAGCCTTACTTTCATAGTGGCGCGTGACAAACGAGAAGGACAGGTAGAAGCAGCACACGAGCACGAGCACGAGTGCAATAAACTTTACAATTCCTTTGTTTTGCATTTTGATTTTTATGTTGTTTATTATTTATATATACCGAAATTAGCTTGCAAATATAGTGATTTTTTTACATTGTGGAAAATTTTCAGCCCATTTTCCTACATTTTTTAAGGATTATGACCCATTTTCAGCCAGCAAATGACTGGATAATGGTCACTTTCTTCTATTTTTGAGTCTACAAGACAGTAATAAGGCGTGAGGTCCTCGGAGCATAAAATGTAGTCAATACGGAAATTAAAACCTTTCTGATTATATGACAATCCAAGTCCTCGTCCACTTGCTGCAAAGCAATCAGTAAGGCCCTCGGAAATGGTATGGCGAGCGAAGGAAATGGGGGTATCGTTAAAATCACCGCAGACAATGACGGCACCGTTGCCGCGATGCTCACTGATGTACTGTCGGATGGCCTTGGCCTGTGCGGCCCTGATCTTGATGGCATCGCTGAACTTGCCTAACAAATACTTGCTCTTAGTCTTGGCGGTGTCGCCCTTTATGTTTCCTTTCAGTATTTCCTTGTATTGCTCCCGATCTTTCTTGTCAAGGTGTATATTCTCTAAGTGGCAGCCCACGACAAGCATTGTGTCAGTGCCCACTTGCAAGTAGAAGGCGGCAGCGCCGTTGAAACAGGCTGACGAGGTCAGGTCAATACGTTCAGAGCGCAAAATGGGAAAGCGGGTGTGCAGTCCTATGTGGTTGGAACACTTGGTCTCATCGCTGCAAACTCTCACACGTTCATTATGCGCGAAATGCTCGGCAAAGCGGTCGTCGGCGCTTCGCCAAGTATCGTTATCCTCCTGCAGACAGATGATGTCGGCTTGCTGATGGCGCAGATAGCTGAAGATAGAGTCGAAATGGTCGCCCTGCGTAATGGTGCTGCCATAGCCGCACACGTTGTAAGATACGAGTTTCAGCGCGTCATCGGGCGGTGATTCCATCGCGCGCACGGGCATATATATATTAATAGGTACGTAAGCGAGGATGAAACCGGCCACAGGAATCCACAACTTGCGCCAGGCAAAGAGCGTCCAGAAGCAGAGCATCAGCAGGTTGGCCAGCAAGAAGATGGGGAAGGTCATGCCTGCGCAAGCCAACAACGGATGCTGTTCGGGGTCTATACGGTCGCTGAAGCCCACAAGCAGCATGAGCACGACGATGGCAAGGTTGGCTCCGGCAATGAGCTGGATGGTGAATTTCTTTAATTGTTTGATCATCGTTCGCGGCTGGCATCGAAGAGCGTCTGCTTCTCTTCCTTAGTCAGACTGTCGTAGCCCGAACGGCGTATCTTGTCGAGTATAGCATCTATTTCGTCCTGACGGGCCTTCTTACGGGCGTTGTATGCCATGTCGTCCTCGCGCGTGGCGCTGCGTGGCTGCTGGGGTTCGGCGCGCATGTGGCTGTTCCGCTGCCGCTGCTGGCCAAAGTTGCGCTTCATCTGGTCGAAGAACTGCTGGCCGCCACTCATGTCGAAATGGTTGTCGGGATGCTTGCGCCAGTAGCGAATAAGGAAAAAGCCGAAGAGCATACCGCCCAGATGGGCCATGTGGGCCACACCGTCGCCCGGCGAACTCATGGCCGAGAACAACTCGATAGCTGCATAGCCTATGACGAACCATTTGGCCTTAATGGGAATGGGCAAGGGGAAAATGAAGATGCGGTCTTCAGGGAAGGTCATGCCAAAGGCAAGGAGGATGGCGTAGACAGCTCCCGAGGCGCCAATGGTGCACCACTGGTTCAAGTAGTCACCCACGGCCATTGACCCATAACCCGTGATGTTCACGTACTCGTAAGCGGCCAATCCTTCGTTGGCATAAGTGACATACTGCACTACTTCCTGGCAGATACCGGCACCGATTCCACAGAAAATGTAATAAAAAATGAATTTCTTGGAACCCCATACATGCTCGACCACGCCTCCGAACATCCAGAGGGCAAACATGTTGAAAAACAGGTGCATGAACGAACCATGCAGAAACTGATAAGTGACAAACTGGAACAGGTGGAAATCGGATGCCATGAAGAAATGCAGGCCTCCCCACTGGTTCAGGTCAATGCCCCGAGGCTCAAGCACCACGGTAGCCAAATAGGCAAGCACATTGATGATGAGCAGGTTCTTGGTGATGATAGGTATGTTGCGTAACACGGTGTAATTTGACGATTTAACGATTATCTGTTTTCTTTTAGCTGCACACACGACAGACAGCTTTTCGGGTGCAAAATTACGAAAATAATCCGTTTCTTTGCACAAAAAAGGGGGCGAAAGCACTTTTTTTTATGAAAAATCTCATTTTTTCCGATTTTTTGTTTGTTTTCTAAATACTTTGCCCTATATTTGCGGAAGATTTCGAACCTTTAACGTATTTATTCACATAAAAAATCAAATTATTATGAACAAAACAGATTTAGTTGAGAAGATTGCAGCTGGTGCTGGTATCTCAAAGGTTGACGCAAAGAAGGCTCTCGATGCCACTATTGCAGCTATTAAGGATGCCCTGATTGCAGGCGACAAGGTTTCACTCGTTGGTTTCGGCACATTCGCTGTGAACGAGCGCCCCGCTCGCGAAGGTATCAATCCCGCCACAAAGGCTAAGATCACAATTGCTGCCAAGAAGGTGGCTAAGTTCAAGGCCGGAGCTGAACTGGCTGACGCTCTGAACTAATATTTCTGTAAAATAAAATGAACAGGCAGTAACCCGTCACGGTTGCTGCCTGTTTGTGTATTCCAGTGTCAGTTAGAGGCCAACGCCATACAATCCGACGCACGAATATCACTTGAAGGGCTGGGTAACAGCCCCTGTTAGCCACCCTGACAGCCCCTGTTAGCCATACAAACAGCCCCTGTCAGCCACCCTGACAGCCCCTGTCAGCCAAGCAAACAGCCCCTGTCAGCCACCCTGACAGCCCCCTGTTTGCCAAGCAGGCGATACTTCAATAATCACAGATTCGCTTACCATGTCTCATCGGCAAGCACTGCATTTTTCATCGATACATATTCCAAACAGTATGAAACATGCGCCAAAGGCGTTTCGATACTTTTACCATAACTTTGCAGCCATTATTACATATTTAATATAAACAAGACATGAAGAGAAACGTAACTATTAGCCTTTTGCTGCTGTTCTTGCTGGCAGTACAGGCTGTATCGGCCCAGCAGCGCCGACCAGTTGACAACGAGCACCCACTGTGGATGATTCATGTGGACGTTTGGAACAGTGCCGATCCGCAGAAAATCATCAATCTCATTCCCGACGACATCAAGCCCTATGTGTGCATGAACCTGTCGCTGTCATGTTCTTTCGACAAAGACCAGAACATGTACAAGATGCCACGCTGTGCCGTGCGCACCTATAAGTCGTGGGCATCGGTGTGCCAGGCCAACAACATGTGGTTTACCTGTCAGCCCGCCTCCGGTGGTCATACCCATATCCAGGATGACGACCTGGAGACGTTCGAGTACTTCTTCAAGGCTTACCCCAACTTCTTAGGCTGGAACTACGCCGAGCAGTTCTGGGGCTTCGACGAGGGTGGCGACAAAAGTTCAAGCACGCAGGCCTCGCGTATCGCCCTGTTTGCCAAGCTCGTACCCATGCACCACGAGTACGGGGGCTTCCTCACCATCAGCTTCTGCGGAAACATCTGGAGCCATGGCCTGAACCCCATGGGCATGATGAAGCGCAATACGCAACTGCTGAAGGCCTGCAAGGACTATCCCGAAGCCATCCTTTGGCTGTATAAGTATACTACCAGTAGCTGCTGGTATAACAACGAGAGCGTCACCTTCGGTCCCTTCATCAGCGGTCTGGCCAAGAACTATGGCGTGCGCTACGACAACTGCGGATGGAACGGAGCACTTAGTTCCATTCTCGGCGATGGCCATGGAAAGAAATATCCTGGTGCCGCCGGCATAGGCACGGTCATGGAACAGACATGCGTCAACGGTGGTGCGGTATGGGACGGCCCGGAGCTTATCTGGACCGAAGACTTCCAGAACCTGAACAACTCGACCGTCGATGGCTATACACGCCGCAACTGGGGCATGTTCCCAAACTTCAAGGGTGTATGGATTGACATGTTCCGCCAGATAGTCAACGGCACCATGTATATCCCCTCGCGCGAGGAGGTCGTGGCAAAGACGAAGATTGTGGTGAAAAACGACATCAGCGCCAGTAGCAGTAACAGCGACGAGGAGAAATATGCCGCATGGGGCGACCTCTACAACGGCCTGTATAAACAGGACGACCCGTTCAACCGCGGCAACGGCCAGTGGATGGACAACTTCTGCTACTTCAAGAAGAGCGGCCGCTACGGAACTATTCCCATTGTCATTGCCCTCTACGACGAGCTGTCAAAGCAAATTCCCGTGCAGGTGAACAAGTCGAAGCGCTCGTCGACATGGAGCTCGCAAAGCAAGAAGGTAAACGAATTCAATGCACAGTATCCAGAGGTGTCGACGGGCGACCTCTACGTGAACCGCTACCGTAACCAGCTCGTCACCTACACCCCCTACTCCTATCTGAACAGCAAGAAGACGGCCCAGGCCACCATACCCCTGCAGTACAACACCTGCCAGGAGTTACAGCTGACCTACGGCAAACTCTCGAGCGGACTCATACGCGAATATGCCGACCACATCGACTTCTACCTGAACAACTACCGCAGCGACTCGACAACGGCACAGACCGACATCATCGTGGTGACGGGTGCTACCACGAAGCCTACCTACAAGATGGCTCGCCACAACACAGGTGCTACGGGTTACTCGACAAACGTAACCGACAGCTACGACGAGGGAACCAAGACCTACACCGTCAACGTGAAGCACATGGGCCCCATCGATGTGACGATCAACTGTACAGGCGAGGGCACCGACCGTAACACCGACGTGCTGCCCGCAGAGCATCTATCCGAACCAAAGCAGCCTGAAAACTTCAGAGGCCCCATCGTCATCGAGGCTGAGAACATGGACTACAAGAACGTGAAGTCCGTGGCACTGACCCACTCAGGATGGTGGGCACCCGACTACTCCGACTTCTCTGCCATGGGCTATGTGGAGATGGGCACCAACACCACCGCAGCCCTACGCCACCAGCTAAAGCTCAACGAGGGCGGCGACTATGACATATACGTGCGCTACTGCAACACCACGAAAGCCGGCAACATCAAGGTATCGGTCAACGGCACTGCCAATGTGGTAGCATGTGAGAAGGTAGCAAAGAACAACTGGCAGAAGGTGAAGGTGACGGGTACGCTGAATGCCGGTAGCAACGATCTCGTCATTACCAACACCGGTGGTACGGGGCTTGTCATCGACCAAATCATCTATGTTCCTGTAGGCACCGAGGCCGAGAAGTTCCTCGTCACCATCCGTGAGGCTAACTACGGCACTGTGACGGCCAACGTGAGCCAGGCCGCCGAGGGCGAAACGGTGACGCTTACCGTCAATGCCGAAGAGGGCTATCAGCTGAAGCAGCTACGCGTGGTCAACTCGGTTTACTACACCATGGAGAAGACCATCAAGGTGAACGGCAATAACGAGGTGACGTTTACCATGCCCGACGACAACGTCACACTACTGCCCATCTTTGGTATCGATACAGGCGACGGCGAGCAGTCGGGCTATGTGCTCGACTTCACGACCGTGGGCAACGGCACCTTCCCCGAGGGCTGGCGCACCACCGACGGCAACGACGTGCGCGAATACCCATGCTCCAACACTCAGGGTCCAAGGACCATGGTGGGCTTCAGCGGACATCAGGGCAAGGCTCTCTACTGGCGCAACACCAGCGCCGAATACGGACGCCTGTCGGGCTTCCCGCTCACGCTGGAACCAGGTTCGTACAAGCTGACCTATGCCATGGCAGCATGGAAGGGCACACCAAAGTATAAGGCAGTGATACTCAACAGCAACGGCAGCACCGTGGCCTCGTCGGCCGAAAACACCGCTGCGCCCAATGCCAACGGCAGCACCACGGCCAACATTGCCTCGGCACAGAACCGCGAACTGGAGTTCAGCGTCAACACAAAGGGCAACTACATCATCAGTTTCCAGGACGTCAGCGGTGGTTATGACGAGTTCCTGCTCCTGGAGTGCCGCGTCAAGGCTGTGGCATCGTCCGACGGTATCGAGCTTGTCGACGGACGTGGCAATGCATCGACCATCATCTACGACGCAGCCGGACGGCAGCGTCAGGCCATGGGCAGCGGACTGAACATTATCCGCACAGCCGACGGCAAAACACGCAAAGTTATGGGTAAATAATCACCATTTCAAATACATTATTACCAACATGATATACAACGAGATTGGAAAGACAGGCATGCGGGTGTCGAACCTGGGGTTCGGAGCATCGTCGTTAGGCGGCGTGTTCCACAGCATCCGCGAAGACGAGGGCATCCGTGCCGTACATACTGCCGTCGACGGCGGCATCAACTTCATTGACGTGTCGCCCTACTACGGACACCTCAAGGCCGAGACAGTACTGGGCAAGGCCTTGAAAGAGATTCCACGCGACAAGTACTACCTCTCTACAAAGGTGGGACGCTACGGCAAGGACGGCGTCAACACGTGGGACTACTCGGCAGAGAGAGTCACCGCGAGCGTCTACGAGAGCATGGAACGCCTGAACATAGACTATATCGACTTGATCAACGTCCACGACATCGAGTTTCAGGCCTCACTGCCCGGCGGACTGCAGAAGGTCTGCGACGAGACGTTGCCCGCCCTCGTGGCTCTGAAGAAGAAAGGAGTGGTGGGTCATGTGGGCATCACCGACCTGCAGCCCGAGAACCTAAAGTGGGTCATCGAGCACGTGGAGGAGGGTACGGTGGAGAGCATCCTGAACTTCTGCCACTACTCGCTCAACGACACGCTGCTCACGGAGTATCTCGACTTCTTCGAGCAGCACAGCGTGGGCGTCATCAATGCCTCGCCACTGTCTATGGGACTACTGTCGAGCCGCGGAACACCCGACTGGCATCCGGCACCACAGGCACTGAAGGATGCCTGTGCTCGCGCAGCCGCCTTCTGTGCCGACAAGGGCTATCCCATCGAGAAACTGGCCATTCAGTTCTCGACAAGCCTGAACCCCCGCATCGCCACAACGCTCTTCAGCAGTGCCAACCCCGCAAACGTGCAGAAGAACATCGATTTCGTGAATGATCCTATTGACGGGCAGCTCGTCAAGGAGGTACAGCGCATCATCGGCGACCAAATGGGAGCACGCTGGAAAAACTCATAACTCCTATTGGCCCCATTAGCCCCATGACTATCATCGACGCCCACAGCCACTTATGGCTCAGACAAGAAACAACGTGGAACGGCCTGCCCATCCGCACCACCCGTAACGGCCGTTCCATATTCCTCGGAGAGGAAGTGCAGATGCTGCCCCCCTTCATCACCGACGGACGGAATACAGCAGAGATTTTCCTCTCAAACATGGACTATGCCCAGGTGCAGGCCGCCGTCGTGGTGCAGGAGTTCATCGACGGTCTGCAAAACGACTATCTTGCCGAGGTGCAGCAACGCTATCCCGACCGTTTCTTCTGTTTCGGCATGGCCGACTACCTTAAGGATGGGTTTTACGAGCAAGCGCTTCATCTGATGGCTGTTAGGAAGTTCCGTGGCATGGCCATCCCCGGCCACCGGCTGCTGGAACGGCCGCTCACCAGTCCTGAAATGATGAAGATGTTCCATTTGATGGAGGCCAACCACTGGCTGCTGTCCATCACGCTGGCCGATGGCAATAAGCAAGTGGGCGAGCTGCGCGAGGTTATTCAGGAGTGTCCACAGCTAAAGATTGCCATTGGCCACTTAGGCATGGCCAACCCGCCTTCGATGCCATGTTGGGAGAACCCGGACTGGCGCGAACAGATGCTGCTGGCTCGCCACGAGAACGTCATGATCGAGTCGGGCGGAATTACCTGGCTCTACAACTCTGAGTTCTATCCCTACCCTTCTGCCATTCGCGCCATACGCGAGGCCGCAGCCTTGGTGGGTATGGACAAGCTGATGTGGGGGTCAGACTATCCGCGCACCATCACCGCCATCACCTATCGCATGTCGTACGACTTCATCACGAAGTCTACAGAACTGACCGACGATGAGAAGGAACTCTTCCTGGGCGAGAATGCCCGTCGCTTCTATGGTTTCAGCGAACTGCCGGAACTGCCGTATGTCAAGAACATGTCAGAATGAAGGCGTTATAACGTAATAACGTAATAACGTAATATCGAAAAAAAGGAAATAAAATGAAAGCAATACAGATTAGTGCCGAAAGGCAGATGGGAGTGGTTGACATTCCCGAAGTAGAGATGAAGAGCGACGAGGTGCTGCTGCGCCTCGAGTATGTTGGATTCTGTGGCAGCGATCTCAGCACATGGCTGGGCCGCAACCCGATGGTGAAGATGCCCGTAGTGCCTGGCCATGAGGTAGGTGCCATCATCGAAAAGGTAGGAAGCGACGTACCCGAGGGGCTGAAGCCCGGCATGGTAGTGACCTGCAACCCCTACACCAACTGCGGCAAGTGTGCCTCGTGCCGTAACGGCCGTGTGAATGCCTGCGAGCACAACGAGACGCTCGGCGTACAGCGGTGGGGTGCCATGAGGGAGCGCATTGCCCTGCCGTGGGAGAAGGTGATTCCCGCCGGACTGCTCACCCCCCGTACCTGCGCCCTCATCGAGCCGATGAGCGTAGGATTCCATGCCGTGAGCCGTGCACAGGTAACCGACATCGACGTGGTACTCGTCATTGGCTGCGGCATGGTAGGTATGGGTGCCGTGGTGCGCTCCGCACAACGCGGCGCTACCGTCGTGGCTGCCGACATCGACGACGAAAAACTATCCCTGGCCCGCGAAATGGGTGCCAGCTACACTATCAACACCCGCACCGAGGATGTGCATGCCCGCCTGCGTGAAATGACCAGTGGCTTCGGTCCCGATGTGGTCATCGAGGCCGTGGGCAGCAGTTCCACCTATCAGATGGCGGTCGATGAGGTGGCCTTCACCGGTCGCGTCATCTGCATCGGCTATGCCAAGACCGAGGTGTCGTTCCAGACAAAGTACTTCGTGCAGAAGGAACTCGACATTCGCGGCTCGCGCAACGCACAGCCCTCTGACTTCCGCGCTGTTATCCACTACTTGGAGCGTGGCACCTGTCCCGTCGACCGTCTCATCTCGGCCGAGGTCACTCCCGAAGAGGCACCAGCCGCCATGCAACAGTGGGCCGACGCTCCTGGCAAAGTGTTCCGCATCCTTGTTAAGTTTTAAGAATATGAAAAAAGCCAATAACTACCTACTGCCTTTCATCCTCGTGACGCTGTGCTTCGCTCTCTGGGGCTTTGCCAACGACATCACGAACCCCATGGTGAAAGCGTTCTCCAAGATATTCCGCATGAACGTCACCGAGGGCGCACTCGTCCAGGTGGCCTTCTACGGAGGCTACTTCTGCATGGCTTTCCCCGCTGCCATCTTCATCCGCAAGTACAGCTACAAGGCAGGCGTGCTCATGGGTCTCGGCCTCTATGCCGCCGGTGCACTGCTGTTCTTCCCCGCCAAGGCTGTCGGCGTCTACGGCTGTTTCCTCATGGCCTACTTCATTATGACCTGCGGACTGTCGTTCCTCGAGACGTCGTGCAACCCATACATCCTCTCGATGGGCGACTCGAAAACGGCCACGCGCCGACTGAACCTGGCACAGTGCTTCAATCCCTGCGGCAGCATCATCGGCATGTTCGTTGCCATGAACTTCATACAGGCCAAGCTCAACCCCATGAGCAGCGACGAGCGGGCATTATTGGGCGATGCCGAGTTCGAGGCACTGAAAGATGCCGACCTCAGTGTGCTCATATCGCCCTATCTCATCATCGGCTTAGTCATCGTGGCCATGTTCCTGCTCATTCTGTTCACGAAAATGCCGAAGAACGCTGATCAGAACCACGAAATCAGCGTCATGCCTACCCTGCGCCGCATCTTCGCCCTGAAACGCTATCGCGAAGGTGTCGTCGCGCAGTTTTTCTATGTAGGTGCCCAGATTATGTGCTGGACGTTCATTATCCAATATGGCACTCGCGTCTTCATGGGCGAGGGCATGGACGAGCAGTCGGCCGAGGTGTTGTCGCAGCGCTTCAACATCGCAGCCATGGTGTTCTTTATCTGTTCGCGCTTCATCGCCACCTTCCTTATGCGTTGGTTGCAGCCGGCACGACTGCTTGCCATCTTCGGCATCCTGGGCATGTTATTCACCGTGGGTGTCATCATATTCCAGAACCGCATGGGGCTATACTGCCTGGTATGTGTCAGCGGCTGCATGTCGCTCATGTTCCCCACCATCTATGGCATTGCACTCGACGGTCTGGGAGACGATGCGAAATTCGGGGCTGCAGGACTTATCATGGCTATCTTAGGCGGTTCGGTACTGCCACCCCTGCAGGCGATGATTATTGACAGGGGAACAGTGTTCGGCAACTTCCCTGCCACCAACGCCTCGTTTGTGCTACCGCTACTCTGTTTCCTTGTTGTCACCGTCTACGGGCATCGTACTTATCAATGCAAGGGAAGTAGTAACTGATGGAACGTTACCTTTTTGATTAACCCTATATGAAAAAACTAAAGACTTTGTCGATGCTGGCCGTATCGATGCTGGCATTCCTGGGCTGCACGTCCAGCGAAGAAGAAACAGAAGTACCCGTACTGACCGTGGAAGGCGGACAAATCCAGGGTGTCCGGGCCGAGAATCCCGGTGTGTTTGTGTACAAAGGTATCCCCTATGCCGCTGCACCCATTGGTGACCTGCGCTGGAAGGAACCACAGCCTGTCGTGGCATGGGACTCTGTGCGCATTTGTGATAAGTTCGGCCATCCAGGATATCAGGCCGTCCACTATCCTGGCTTCTACGCTTCGGAATGGGGATATGGCGACGAGGCTCCCTATAGTGAGGATTGCCTCTACTTGAATGTCTATACCAAAGCTCCTGGACAGGTAGACAAGAAACTGCCCGTAGCCCTGTGGATTCACGGTGGCGGCTACCGCGAAGGCTGGGGCACCGAGCCTGAGTTCGACGGACAGGAATGGGCATCAAAGGATGTGGTGCTCGTCACCATTAACTACCGTCTCGGCATTTTCGGCTTTATGACCTATCCAGAGTTGTCTGCCGAGAGTCCCCACCACGTCAGCGGCAACTACGGCATTCTCGACCAGATACAGTCGCTGAAGTGGGTGAAGGAGAACATCGCCCAGTTTGGAGGCGATCCCGACAACGTGACCATCTTCGGACAGAGCGCCGGTGCCGGCAGCGTGCGCACGCTCTGCGAGAGTCCGCTGGCTCGTGGCCTGTTCCATAAGGCCGTCATTATGAGTGGAGGCGGCATCAACGTGCCTGCCAAGGAGGGCGAAGAGGCTAAATCTGCCACACCAATGAACCGTTTCTTCACCTATATGCCTACACTTGCCGAGAGCGAGGCCGAGACGAAGAAGGTGATGGACTGGGCTGGGCTGACTGATCTTACGAAGCTGCGTCAGGCTTCTACCGAGATTATGTATACCGTGGGTACATTATATAATATGGTGAACAAGACTGATCTCTTCCTCATGCAGCGTCCCATCATCGACGGTTACGTCTCCACGAAGTCGTTCGACGAGGCCACACGTGCCAGCGAGATTGCCGACGTGCCCTATATGATTGGCTATACGCTTAACGACATGGGGTCGATGTCGCCTGGCATCGCCGAGTTCTGTAAGGTTCGTCAGGAAAAGGGTGGCAAGGCATGGGCCTATGAGTTTGCACGTCCGCTGCCCGACGACGGCAAGCATCCCGAAATCACCGACCGTCTGAAAGGTGCTTTCCACAGCAGCGACCTTTGGTTTGTGTTCAAGAGCCTGAAGCACTGTTGGCGTCCTTGGACACAGGGCGACTGGGACCTGGCCGAAAAGATGCTCACCGCTTGGACCAACTTTGCCAAGTACGGTGACCCCAACGGCAACGGTGAGGGTGAAGGCCTGGGATGGAATCCCTGCACTGCCGAGGCTCCGCAATTCATGCTCTTCAAACTCGATGCCGATGACAAGGAAGCCAGCGAAATGGGCGAGCCCATCCTTCCGTAATCACCTGGCTAAAAGCAAACGGTACTATTAATAGAAGAGGGATTCGCCTGTTTTGAATGCGAATCCCTCTTCTATTTATGAGTCCACTTTAAAAAGTCAGTATAGTCTTCGAACTGTCGCGCCAGCCGCTCCCCTCCCTTGTAGGGGAGGGGTGCCCTTCGGGCGGGGTGGGGTCAGTAATGTCCTGACAGCGAATAAGATACTGACCCCACCCCTGGCCCCTCCCCTACAAGGGAGGGGAGCGGCTGCGCACCATTTGCTGTAGCTGAAGACTTTTTCAAGTGGACTCATTTATTATCTTTCGGAAGTCAATAAGCCGTCTATGGCAGGCCCATTAACGCACGGTTGCGATACAAAGTCGACGAGTTTGTCTAACAAAGTCGACGAGTTTGTCTAACAAAGTCGACGAGTTTGTATCGTGAAACAGGCTCCATGGCTTGGTGATGAAATAGCTTTTGCCTTACTTCAGATGCTTGGATGTTTGATTATTCTGTATAGTGCTCAACAATAATGTCATCCACGCACATATAAGCGGGAGTGGTGAGACCCCAGTCGTTCTTGCGTGAACCGTCGAACATGAACTTAATCGTCTTCACATTCTCGGCATTCACTAATGTGGCATGCCAGATATCGATAAGCTTGTTATGATTAAGATCGTAGCCCTGTTCTGCCAGCTTCACCTCCTTCACGGTAATGGTATCGCCATTCTCGCCAAGGCAGATGATGTTGCAGCTAAACCAGTCTTCCTTCTCAAACGGACCACCGGCAATGTTGTCACCCTTTGTCATAGAGTTGTAAGCGTAGGCAGAGTTGGCGCAATACATGCCCTTAAGTTTCACGGGCTCGGCAAAGGTGATGCACTCGTAGTCATTGTAAGCACCTTGAACCACAAGGAACTTATCGCTCTTACGACCGCCACCAGGCAGCGAGTTATACTGGTCGGGATCAAGCGTGGCAAAAGTATTGTCCTTACGGCCGGAGATAGCAAAACCCGACCAGTAGACTGCACCGTCATAGACCGACTGCGTACCTGTAACAGTGGCACACTTCTCGGTGTAAGTGAACTCACCTTCGCCATTGCCAATCCAATAGAGCTGCTCGTTCAGCTGCTGGTTCTCGAAGGTAATCGTATCGCGCTTAGCAGTAACCTCTGCCTTGTAACCTTTATCGAAGACGTATTTCTTGATATCCTGCTCACCGATTCTCAGTGTAAGCTCCATCTTACCGCCCTGCATATCGGTGTCCTTCAACTGGGCATAAGTAGCATCAAGTGCATTCGTCAGTTTAGCTTCATCACCTGCTTTTCCTTTCAGAGGCATCGTCCGGTAGTCGAAATTGGCAATTCCAAGTGCGTCGGCAGCAGAGTTGTACATAGCTACTTTGATAGCGTTGCGTGCTGCATCAAATCCATCTCGCCCGGGATGTTCTGTCGAAGACATGAAAGTCTGGAACTCCATGAAGTTGAAAGTGATTGCGTCCTCATCTGGGATGTTCACAGGCTCATCACTATCATCATCGCCACACGATACGAACACGGTAGGAGTGGCCACCAAAGCAATGGCCACCATCCAATGGAATAAATTCTTTTTCATCTTTTTTATTTATTAGGTTTACAATCGTTCTGTTCTAATTTGCTTCTTTATAACTAACGGTTATTACACCGCTTTGCATCAGGGAGCGCGGGCGACCCCGCCCGCATCTGTGGCGGGCGAGGACGCCCGCGTTCCCTATTAGGACGCTGCAAAATTATGAATAATAATTGTAATGCCGACAACATTAACAATGTTTAAAACTCATAGCATCATCAACATTCAGGAATTATCAGTATCTTTGCACGCAAAAGAGCAACGACCATGCAAATGAAGAGTATTATGACTACTGTCGGCATGCTGGCATTATGCCTGAAGATGGCGGCAAATACCCCATGGACAAAAGGGGGCTTTGAAACAAATGAGTACCGGAACGTATTCGTGGAGATGGGCTACGAGCCAGCTGCGGTCGACGCAAAGCTGAAGGAAGTTTTCAACGACGTGTTCCATGGCCCCAACAAGGTGTACTTCGAGGTCGGCGACACGCTGGGCTATGTCTCAGACATCAAGAACGATGATGCTCGCACCGAGGGCATGAGCTACGGCATGATGATTGCCGTTCAGCTGAACGAGAAGGACATCTTCGACCGTCTTTGGCGCTGGAGCAAGAAATACATGCAGCACCAAAGCGGACAACGCAAAGGATACTTCGCATGGAGCTGCAAGACCGACGGCACCCATAACGCCGAGGGTGCTGCCAGCGACGGCGAACTGTACTTTATCACCGCCCTCATCTTTGCCTCAAACCGTTGGGGCGACAACACGGGCATTGACTACAAGGCCGAAGCCCAACATATTCTGAACAGCATCCAACCACGCGATTATAAGGACGAACGCCCGCCACGACAGTTCCCCGGTTTACCAGCGTCATCGGGAAAAATCTTCCTCATCGACCCCGACACGCGCCTCATCACCTTTACTCCCGATGGTTTCGGTCAGCGCTTCACCGACCCCAGCTACCACATCCCTGCCTTCTACGAAGTGTGGGCACGATGGGCCGACGACGGCCGCGCCGAATACTGGAAGGACTGTGCCGACAAGAGCCGCGCGTTCCTGCACAAATGCATCAACGAGCAGACGGGGCTGAATGCCGATAACTGCCAGTACGACGGTAGCGAGATGCAGATGCCACGTTTCCCGGGGATGCCTCAGGAACAACAAGCCACACCGCGCCGATCGGGCAACAACAACTTCCGCTACGACTCATGGCGTGTGCCGATGAACATTGCGCTGGACTATGAATGGAGCTGTGCCGACGGTGAGTGGCAACGTAAGTATGGTGAAACCATCCAGAACTTCTTCTACAGCCAAGGCATTAACACGTACGTCGACCAATACCGCACCGACGGAACCCTGCCCGAGGGCTACGAGATTCTGCAGGCTGGCGGTTTCCGCAAACTGCGCCACAGCATCGGACTCGTTGCCACGCTCGCTGCCGCCTCCGTCATGTGCTCACACGACAAAAGCAAAGAGTTCGTGGACGCTCTGTGGAACGCCAAGCACGAACCCTTTGACGATGGCTACTTCGATGCCTACTACGATGGTTTGCTGCGTCTTTTCGCTTTTATGCACTTAAGCGGCAACTACCGGGTCATCGGAAAAAGCTAAAGCCCGTAGACATTATCCTTAGTTTACTTCGAAGTCTATTGACTGTAGATCACGGTCGAGTGAGGAGGTTCCATAGAGAATCTGATACTTACCTGACTTGACGCTCAACTCGTCGATATCGGCATCGTAGTATTCGAAGGCCTCCCCGTCGAGCGTGATGACGGCAGTCTTCGTCTCACCAGGCTTCAACGACAGCTTCTGGAAACCCTTCAGCGCCTTGATGGGCGCACCTTCGTCGCCAAGACGCTTTACATAGACCTGCACCGTCTCAGTTCCTTCACACTTGCCTGTATTGGTGACAGGAACGGTGATAGTCACCTTAGGATTTGAGGTTGGAGATTTGAGGTTAGAAGTTTTAGCTTTTCCAAGACTAAAGGACGTATAGCTCAGTCCGTAACCGAAAGCATACTGCGGTTTACCTGTAAAGTAGCGATAGGTACGGTTCTTCATCGAGTAGTCCATGAAGTCGGGCAGGTCGTCGTTAGAGCGGTAGAACGTAACGGGCAGCTTGCCACCAGGATTATAATCGCCGAAGAGCACCTCGGCCAACGCCTTAGCACCGCCCTGACCGGGATACCATGCCTGCAGCAGCGCGTCGTACTGCCCCTCAACGCTGCCAAAAGCGATAGCCGAACCGGAGCAGTTGACGAATACAACAGGTTTGCCCGTACTGTGCATAGCCTTTACAAGCATCTGCTGCACTTTCGGCAGTTCTATATCCTGTTTGTCACCGCCCTCTCCCTCCATGCGGGCTGAGATACCTCCGATAATGATAATAGCGTCGGCCTGCTTCACCTCATTAGCCAGTTCAGTGAAATCGACGAGTTTCCGCTCACAGATGTCGCCGCGAAGCATGGCGAACTGTCCGTTTCCACGGCGATACTCGATAATGATGTCATAGTCCTTGCCCTGCTCAACAGGGAAAGACTTGTATTCTACGCGACGGCCGAAGCCGAAACCACGTCGTCCCATAGGCTTCCCTTCTTCAACCACCTCACCGTTCACTTTCAGCACATAGCCGTTGTCGGTAGAGAGCGTGTACTTCATCTCGCCAGTGAACGTAGCCTTGTACTTGCCGCTAATGCGGACAGAGAGATTGTCGTTGCTGATACCCTCGGCAAAGCCCCACGCACCGAAGGTCGAGAAGTTCAACTCGTTATAATAGCCGGTCTTGTCTGGATTACCGCTCAGCTCCTTGTTATTCCAGAATTCCGCCTTTACTCCCTTGCCGTCGTTAAAGTCCTGCAAGTGGTGGATGGTAGTGTATTCGTCGTTCAGCTCACAGGCCTTCTGATAGATAATCTTCGTATTGGGCAGAGCCTTACGGATGCCTTCGAGCAGCGAGTGCTGATGCTCCTCCGTGGGCGTTCCGCCGTAGTTGCCGTTCAGCAGCTCCACGTCGTCGGCGTTAGGGCCTACAACCGCCAAGGTCTTGAGGCTCTTTGAGAGAGGCAAAACCTCTCTCCACACTCCGTTTGCGCTTACCTGTTTGTTTTCGAGCAGCACCATCGCCTCGCGGGCTGCCTGGGTGGCCATGGCATCATGCTCCTCGCAGCTGATTGCCGATGGGGAAATCGTCGACCATGGGATGAGCTCTACAGGGTCGAACATACCCAGCTCGAAGCGTCCTGTCAGCGTCTTACGCAGATGCATGTCGAGGTCACTCTCCTTGATGTATCCCTTCTTCAGACCTTCAGTAAGCGACATAAAAACCTTTCCGCACTCCAAGTCTGTGCCATTGAGCACGGCATCGACCGAAGCTGACAGCGGGTCTGAATGGGTCTCGTGCTGCCCCTTGTTATAGAAGTTGTTGATGGCATCGCAGTCGGTAAGCACGATGCCGTCGTAGCCCCACTTGTTGCGCAGGATGTCTATAAGCAGACGGTCGCTGGTACAGCAGGGACGGCCCTCAAAGCGCTGGTAAGCACACATCACCTCGCGTACGTTACCTTTCTTCACCAGTGCCTTGAACGCTGGCAGATAGGTCTCCCACAGGTCACGGTTTGTGGGTTCCACGTTCATGGAGTGGCGCAGAGGTTCCGGTCCGCTATGCACGGCATAGTGCTTGGCACAGGCGTGGGTCTTGTAATACTTGTCATTGTTACCCTGCATACCGAGTACCGTCTGCACACCGAGAACGGCATTCAGGTAGGGGTCTTCGCCGCAGGTTTCCTGACCGCGCCCCCAACGTGGGTCACGGAAGATGTTCACATTGGGACACCAGAACGTCAGCTCCGGGTTGCCTGGATAGTAGGTGGCACCCATGGGGACATTGAACAAGTTTGGGTCGGTGTGGTCGGTGCGGTTCCAGTTGGCGCGCGCCTCGTCGCTTACCTGCGAGAACACGTCGTAGACCAGCTGCGCATTAAAGGCAGCGGCCAAGCCGATAGGCTGCGGGTAGACAGTATAGCCGCCCTGACGTACTCCATGACAAGCCTCGCTCCACCAGTTATACGACGGGATACCGAGACGGTCGATGGAGATGCTCTTGTTCATCATCAGACCTACCTTCTCCTCAGGGGTAAGCATACCCAACAGGTTCTCGACTCGCTGTTCCGTTGGCAGTTGAGGATTCTGCCACTGATACTTCATTTCCTGTGCATCAGTCGTAGCTGTACAAAGCAGCAGGACAGCCATTGTGACAAATACTATACACTTTTTCATATACTTTGATTATTTCATGTGTTTACGTCCGTTTTCAATATATACTCCATTCTTCAATGGTGAATGTGTCATGCGACGTCCTTGGAGGTCGTAGACGACAGTAGCCACTGGGGCATCAGCATGGATAGGGGTAATGCCGGTAATGTCGGCACTGGCCTCGATGCCTATCTCTGCAGCCGAGCTCCATGCATTGCCGTTAATTTCGGAATTAGCCACAAACTTCAGATAGCGTCCGGCAGTGGGAGTCTTCAGCGTAGCCGTCTGAAGGGCAGTCGTGTTCTTGAACTCGCCAGTGGCCACGGGCGATCCCCACGTCTCACCATCGGTACTCAGATAGACCTCGTAAGCCTTGACCATTCCATTAGCGTTACCGTCCTGACGGGCAAGGTAAGTGAAGGCGGTCACGCTATATACCCTGACCATGTCGACTACGAGCGTATGGGGACAAGTAGGCTCACTGCCCCAGTACTCGGTGTGCCAGAAGGTATCGTTCTTGCCGTCGAAGGCCAGACGTGCCTCGTTGCCACTATGCTGGCTGTCGGCGCTGACGAGCTTCCACACACCCTTGTTGATGTAGAGCGGGAAGCTATAAGTCATACGGGGACTGTCCATCAGTCCATTGGACTCGCAATAGGCAGTGACGGTACATGCATCGTTGTTGAGCACGGGTGAACTATATTTCTTAAATTCTCCACCGTCAATACTATAATAGATAGTTGCACCGCTTGTGGCAGTAGTCATCTTGATGCGACCATTCTGCTGACGTTCACAGTTCACGGGTTGGCATACAGGCATGTCGACACGAGCCTTCACAGCGGCATTGTCACCAGCACTGAGCGGCATGATGAAGAAACGGAAGGCAGTGTTCTCGGCCTTCAGCTCGTACTTATCCATGACATCGGGACCACAGCTGGCGTTGCCCAGTCCACGAGTGGCGGCATCGAGCGATACAACTGTAGTCTGGCAGCTCTTGAACTGATAGGTGTGTTTCGAGCGGTTATTACGGTCGGTATAGTTGTCCTCCGGACGGAAGTGGACAGCCGAGGCGGCCATCTGGTCGGGAGCTACGAAGAGCAAGCCCAAGCCGTCATCGTTGGTAAGCGACATCCAACGCACTTCCTGCTTCGTGCCGTGTTCCTGCGGCATGATATATCCCTCGTACTGGTCAGTGACAGTGCTCTTGTATATACCAGGCAGACAGGCTTCCTTACGATCGCGGTAGCTGTCCCACGGACCTCGTCCATACCAGACGAGCTGCTCCATGCCAGCGGGCATCTCCAAGCGGAAGCCCAGCTTGGGCAGCACGGAGCCAGTGAGTGCTGGACAGATGAACGAATTGACCATGAGCGTACCGTCGGCACAGACAATATAGTATTGTATGACATCGAATGCCGTACCATTCTTACCTGTATAAGTGCTGTTGAGTGTGATAGCAACGCTACTGCCATCATCGGCTCTGACAGCGGTAGTGCCCGTTCCTTTGACGGTCATCTTGCGCAGTCCCATGTTATCCCAGCTCTCACAGCGACGTCCGTCGTTGTCGGTAGGAAGGCGGAAGGCGTTAAGCAGCAAGGGTTTGCTTACGAGCGAAGTACCGTCGAAGGTGTAGCCGGTCAGCGTGCCCTGCGACTTACTGAAGGTTACGCTGAAGTGGGCACCGGTGACGGTGACGACGGCAGAACCGTCGTCCACAGTGAGCGCATTGGCAGCAGTAGGCGCGTACATGGGCTTCGCTGCCTTCTGGTAAAGCAGTTTCTCTTCGGCCACAACGTAGCCAGCCTCTGCCCAGGGTGTTGCCTCTTTCTGCTTTGCCGTGAAGTGAATGAATACGTCGCTGCTAACGGTAGTTGGAACGCCACCTTCAATGGCAACCATAGCACTGTCGCCCGCTGCTACTTCTGTAGCGACGGCAGCCGCTGCAAGCACATTGCCTTCTTCATCCTCAATAGCGTAGCTGACGTCGTATGCAGTAGAGGGAGTAAACTGGGTCTTGTTCTTCAAGCGGAACTGCTTCGCGCCAGCCGATACAAGCTTAAACTCTAAAGGCTGATATATTTTCTTCGTGTTATAAGACTTCGAGGTGAGGCTCCAGTCTGGACGCACAAGACCGTTGATGCAGAAGTTGCCGTCGTTAGGGTTGTCACCGAAGTCGCCACCGTATGCCCAGTAGTCCTGACCATTGGCCTTCGTGAGCAGGCCCTGGTCCTTAAAGTCCCAGATAAACTCTCCCGTCAGACATGTATATTTCTCGTAGAGGTCGAACATTTCACGCACGTTGCCCATCGAGTTACCCATGGAGTGACTGTTCTCACACTGGATATGAGGCTTCTGTCCGCTCTGTCCCTGACGTGAGGAGCCAATCCACTGAATCGTCTCGTAGGAACCGTACATCGTTGAAGAGACATCGGCATAGTCGCTATTGCCCTCGTAGTGGGTGGGGCGCGTAGTGTCGAGCTTCTTGATAGCCTGACCCACATACTTAAAGTTGTCGCCGCCACCGCTCTCATTGCCAAAACTCCACATGAAGATACAGGCATGGTTGCGCAGCCACAACACCTGGTTCTCCGAGCGTTCGACCATGGCTGGACGGAAAAGGGCAAGTGACGACAGTTTCTGGTTGGCGTGGCATTCGACGTCGGCCTCGGCCAGCACGTAGAGTCCGTACTTGTCGCAGAGGTCATAGAACACGGGATCATTGGGATAGTGAGAGGTGCGCACGGCATTGATGTTCAGGCGTTTCATCGTCTTAATGTCTTCTTCCATCTCTTCGGCAGTGATGGCACGGCCGTTGACGGGCGAGAAATCGTGACGGTTCACACCGTGGAACACCATGCGCTTGCCATTGATGGTCAGGGCACCATCACTGCGGATGGCCACCTTCTTGAAGCCTACCTTAGCACCTCGGATATCGACAGTCTTACCTTCGGCATCCTTCAGCGTGAGCACAAGGTCGTAGAGGTTGGGCGTCTCAGCACTCCACAGTTGAGGATGGTCGACAGACAAGTCGAGGGTTAGGTTCTCAGCAGCAGTGGCTGAGGCCGTGGCAACAGGCGAACCTCCATCCATCAGAGAGGCCTCGACCGTGCCGGCAGTAGTTGCTGCACCCGCCAACGCAACGGCCACATGGGCGGTGGCACTGGTGAAGGTGCTGTTCAGGTCGGTGGTAAAGAAGTAGTCGCGTATCTGTGTCTTCGGTGCGCTCCAAAGGAAGCAGTGCCTATGAATACCTGTCAGGCGCCAGTAGTCCTGACACTCCAGGAACGAACCGCTGGTGAAGCGATAGACCTGCAAGGCGATGCTGTTCTCTCCCTCGGTGACATACTGCGTGATATTGAACTCCGACGGCAGATAGGAATCCTCCGAATAACCCACACGCTGGCCGTTGACCCACAGGTAATAGCCGTGGCCCACGCTGTTGAAGCGCACGTAGACGTCGCGGTCTTTCCAGTCGGCAGGAATAGTAAAGGTGCGACGATAGGTGCCCACGGGGTTGGGCATCGAGCTGTTATAGGTGAACCAGCCCGGACGGTCGGCCATGATGCTATAGGTCGACTCGTTGAACGAGAAGGGATAGGCCACGTTACAATAGAGCGGCTTATCCCACGACTTTCCGTTTCGCAAGCCCCATACCTGCCAGCTGCTGGGCACGTCGATGTCGGTCCACGACGCATCGCTATAGTCCTTGGCACAATAGTTGTCCTTAGCTAACGACGGCTGCTTCACCCACAGAAATTTCCACTTCCCGTCCAACGACTGATACCACGGCGAACTGCTCATGTCGGTATTGGCAGCTTCAGTCGCCGAGCCCATCGGTATGCCGACAGTATGTGCTGTTTCTCGGTTAAAGTGTGTCACTTTGGGATCATCCCATTCCTTGCCTGTCATCTGAGCGTTGACCACGCCCGTAATCATCAGGGCTGCATAAATCAATACAAAACGTTTCATCACTAACTTAATTTTTTTGCAAAGATAATCAAAGATATGCTAACTCGAAAGTCTTCATAATAAAAAGTAGTACGTGTGATACTTAATGAAAACTAAATGAGACACACAGCCACGACGGGATTGGGAATTAATTCGTACTTTTGCATCAGATTTTTCAATAACTAAAACATATTAAATGATGAAACGAATCATGACAGTTGCAGCAGTGGCCCTGATGACTGCAACGGCAGCAGTGGCACAGAACCCTTTTGTGCAGACATGGTTTACCAGCGACCCCGCACCCCTCGTAGCGGGCGACCGCATGTACGTCTACACCGGCCACGACGAGGACAATGCCGACTTCTTCTGGATGCAGGAGTGGCGTGTCTATTCGACCAGCGACATGGTGAACTGGCAAGACCACGGCTCACCACTCGCCCTGGAGTCGTTCTCGTGGGCCGACGACCGCGCATGGGCCTCCCAGTGCATCGAGCGCGACGGTAAGTACTTTTGGTACATCTGTGCCCACTCGAAAATCTCGAATGGCATGGCCATCGGCGTGGCCGTCAGCGACACGCCCACAGGTCCCTTCCGCGATGCCATAGGCAAACCACTGTTCGAGAACGGTTCGTGGGACCACATCGATCCCACAATGATGATCGATGACGACGGACAGGCATGGCTGATGTGGGGCAATCCGCAGTGCTATTACCTGAAGCTGAACCGCGACATGATTAGCTATAGCGGTGAACTGGGAAGGCTCGACATGACTGAGGAAGCGTTTGGCGGTCCCATGATGAGCAAGCGCGAGAAAGGAAAGACATACAAAGACTCGTATGTCGAGGGACCGTGGCTCAGCAAGCGCAACGGTGTCTATCAGCTTCTCTACGCTGCCGGAGGCGTTCCGGAGCACATCTCTTATAGCACCGCACCCAACCCCACTGGTCCTTGGACCTACGCCGGCGAGATCATGCCTCTCTCTGACACGAAGTCGTTCACCAACCACTGCGGTGTGGCCGACTACAAGGGTCACAGCTATTTCTTCTACCACACGGGCAAACTGCCCAAGGGTGGCGGCTTTGGCCGTAGCGTGGCTGTCGAAGAGTTCAAGTACAATGCCGACGGTTCCTTCCCCACCATCCTGCCTACCGACGAGGGTGTGAAGCCCATCGCCACGTTCGACCCCTACCGCCGCGTGGAGGCTGAGACGATGGCCTTCTCAAAGGGCGTGAAGACCGAGCAGCAGGAAATGGAGGGCATTGGCAATGGATTGCAGGTCTACGTCAGCGACATCCACAACGGCGACTACATCAAGCTGCAGAACGTAAGCTTTGGCAATAAGGTTCCCCGTACGTTTAAGGCCCGTGTGGCCAGCGGCCTGCGTGGCGGCCAAATTGAAATACGCCTTGACAGCATTGGGGGTCGCCTCCTCGGCACGTTGAATGTGCCTGGCACTGGCGGTTGGGAACAATGGCAGACACTGAACCTCGACCTGGACTACTCAACACTGACCGACATCAATGCACCCACCCGTACTATCTCTGGTCTGAATCTGCCGGCTACCGCCGACCTCTACCTCGTGTTCAAAGGCCGCAAGGGTCCGAAGCTCTTCAACTTCGACTGGTGGGAGATGGCAGGCATAGAGCAGGTCAACATGCCGCTCTTCCAGACCAAGTACACCGCCGACCCGTCGCCGCTCGTGGTGGGCGACACCTTATTCTTATATACGTCGCATGACGCTTCGCCAGAGGACATCCCCGACGCCAACGAGAAGAACTCGGCCGGCTTCTTCATGTACGACTGGCTGCTCTGGTCTACCACCGACATGGTGAACTGGACGGAGCACGGTGCAGTGGCTTCGCTGAAGGAGTTCTCTTGGCGCAGCCGCGAGAACGGCGCCTGGGCCATCCAGACCGTTGAGCGCGATGGCAAGTACTACCTCTATGCCCCGCTCCACGGACACGGCATCGGAGTTTTAGTAGCCGACTCGCCCTACGGTCCCTTCAAAGATCCCCTCGGCGAACCGCTGGTGTGGCAGAAGGAACACTGGGACGACATCGACCCCAGCGTCTTCACCGATGCCGACGGTCAGGCCTATATGTACTGGGGCAACCCCCATGTCTATGCTGTCAAGCTCAACAATGATATGGTCTCCGCGCAGGGCGACATCCTGGTGCTCAATCCGCAGGACGGCGTGATGCGTCCCGTCAGTCAGGAGGGTGCCAAGATCAACCTCCGTGTACCATGGGGCGAGAAAGCCCAGTGGACGGTGAAGAACTATCAGGAGGGGCCTTGGTTCTATAAGCGTAATGGGCACTACTACCTGGCCTACGCCACCACCTGCTGTCCCGAGGCCCTTGGCTATGCCATGAGCGACTCGCCGACAGGTCCCTGGGAGTGGAAGAACTACATCATGTATCCCACCGAGCGCGACCGCGGCAACCACCCCGGCATCTGCGACTTCAAGGGACATAGCTACGTCTTCGGCCAGAACTACGACCTGATGCACTTAGAGACCTTCCAGCACCATGAGCGCCGCTCGGTCTCGGCACAGGAGATAACCTATAATATCGACGGCACCATCAGGACGATTCCCTACTGGCTCGACCAGGAGCCCATGAAGCAGCTACAGTGGCTCAACCCCTACCGCCGCGTCGAGGCTGAGACCATGAACTGGGGCTTCGGTCTGAAGTCGGCCAAGATGGGTATCGAGAACACGGGCGTCGTAAAGGACATGCCTGAGTCGACGGGTAAGAAGAATATGTACATCTTCGACCTGAACGACGGCGAGTACATCCGTCTACGCGGCGTGGACTTCGGCTCAAAGGGTGCCAAACAGTTCGCCATCACTGCCGCAGCCACCGGTACAGCCACCGTTACCCTGCACCTTGACAGCCAGGACGGCCCCGTCATAGGTACTGCCGTTATCAAGTCAACAGGTTCTATCGAAAAGTACCGTGCCTTCACCGCAAAAGTCAAGAACGCCACTGGCGTACACGACCTCTACCTCAGCTTCTCGCAGACTAAGGGCGACGTCCGTCTGGACTGGTGGCAGTTCAAGTAACATTTAACCTTCCCACTCTGCGAGAAACCTAGTCCCCCTCCTACAGGAGAAACCAAGTCCCCCTCCTACAGGAGGGGTTAGGGGAGGTCTCATATTTTCAATGAAAGAGGTCACACTTCCGATGAAACGAGTCGTTACCTGCAAAAGATGCGCCAGCGATAATGCAAAAGGCCATTAAACGCAGTATAAAACCATTGGTTTTGCAGTGCAAAATGAAGCGGATGGCGGTGCAAAGACTACTTGCTATAGGTTTTTGCTTACAAGCAAAAGCCGTCGCTAAACTAAAGAGGTCTTCGTGTGGCCTCATGGCCATATGAAGAACTTGTTGTACGGTGGATGGGCATGAATCTATGGGGATTAGCCTTGGTTTTGACCTTGGTAGCGCATCGTCAGGAAAGAAACAAATCAGCGGAGCC
>Ga0256407_10001636_pt1 | contig 46027 bp, 48 predicted proteins | sample RumenRJG_04DNA_FD_193489 | JGI IMG/M metagenome (GOLD analysis project Ga0256407, IMG submission 193489) | Bovine rumen microbial communities from Lethbridge, Alberta, Canada - RJG_04 | ecosystem: Host-associated > Mammals > Digestive system > Stomach > Rumen | place: Canada: Alberta...
TAGTCATACATCTCACTACTTTCTGTAATCATTTTATCAGCATTTTAGCTAAAAAAAAAGACCTATCTTTTTTAGCAGGTCTTATAGTATAATCAAATTAAAATGCTCTAGGCTGTAAATAGTTACTGCAAGAGTTGAAAGAATGCTAATTTACTCTTGACTTTATTATAAAAATGTGTAATAAAATATCAAAGTTAACAAATAAGGCTTTGATATTTTTTTGGTATAACTAACTTTTTTACATTACCTTCATGTTTAGATATTATCATTATTCCATCTTCATCATGGGGATAATTTATATTAAAGTCTGATAGTACTTTTTCTAGATATATTTTATATAATATATATTCTCTTAGTTTATTTTGTTTATTTAACTTATTTGGTATTAAAGTATTTCTATCAATACTATATATATTACCTGTAGTATTTATTTTATTACTTTCATTCATTCTTAGTTCTAATACAGGGTATGTACTATTTAAATAGGGATATATTTTATATTGTTTATGTATTGGTACATAATCTTTTCTAACTAAACTTCTATAATTACCAAATCCTACTTTATTAATTATTTCTTTATTATCTAGATTATATTCTAGTATATATATGTTATCTATACTATGATTTAGTTTTAATACTAATTTGGCTATTTCATAAGCATCTATAGGATAGTAATAAAAATATTTATATATTCCTTTTTCATTAGGAAATGTATTTACTTTATAAAGAGAATTATTATTTATATTAAATATAGGGTCATTATCATAATAAATCTTATTATTTTTATAATATTTTAACTCATTTAAATCTGTAGTAATTCTATATGCAAGCATATTCTCACCTAATTAAATATATTAGATATTATATTCAGTAATACCATAAATATTATGATGCTTATCTAAGAATATATAATTATGAATAGGATGATATGTTAGATATCCAAATAATATATAGATTAATATTATTAATACTAAACTAATTATATTAGCGTACTTTATATGATTTAGTCTTAGTATATAGTAGCTTATTATTTGTGAGATAATTATTACTATAATCATTAAAGATATACTAAATATCATGTTTTCACCAATTAAGTTATATACTGGTAAAAATATAATTAGATAGATAATAATACTACTAATAGAAGTAATAAGTATATTAAGTAAGAAATTATTAAAAGGTACCTTAGTTTTAGTAAGTATAATATAGTCTATTATTCCATAAAAACATATAGGTGAGATAAATAGTTTCATATGTTCCCATATCGATTCATTAACAGGAAAGAATATAGAAGTAAGTGTTGAAGGTAACCATTCATATATAAAGTGAAATAAGAAACATAGTATAATTATACCTATAGTACTTATAATTTTATCTTTTTTTAAAGTCATAAAAAACTCCTTTCTACTTATAATAATAAAGGTGATTATATGAAAGTTAGATTAGGGTATGCATGTATTACTAATGCCTTAGATGAGTCTTCATCTAGTTTACTTACTTATACTCATTTTAAGAAGTTAGGAAGTAGTGGGTATGATAAACTAAATGAAGTAATAATTAGTAATTTTAATAGTTTAGAGAATATCTTAAAATATAATATTAGTAATGATATTAAGTTTTATAGATTATCTTCTAATATAATACCACTTATATCTCATCCTAATGTAGATATAGATTTAACTAAGTATAAGGATTATTTTAAAAGAATAGGGGATATAATTAATAAAAATAAATTAAGAGTAGATATGCATGTTGATCCTTATTATGTACTTAATAGTGTAAATGAAGATGTAGTTAAATCTACTATTAATATATGTAAAATTTATCATAATATGTTTAAGTTAATGAATATTAAATCTAATTTAATATTTCATATAGGAGGTAAGACTATAAGTAAGGAAGAAGGTATTAAGAGATTTATTAATAATTTTAAGTTACTTGATAAAGAGATTCAGGATATGATATTAATTGAAAATGATGATAAGATATATGATATTATAGATTGTATTAATATATCTAAAAGTATAAATTGTAAGATAGTTTTAGATTATCACCATTATATGTGCAATAAAGGGGGAGTTGATATTAAGGATTATTTAGAATATATATTTAATACTTTTGAAGGTATTCCTAAAGTACATTTTTCATCTCCTAAAAGCAGGAAAGAGTATAGAGCTCATCATGATTATATTAATATTAAAGAGTTTACAAAGTTTTTAGATATGATTAAAGTCTATAATAGAGATATTGATATTATGATTGAAGCAAAGATGAAAGATGATGCAGTATTTAGATTAATTAGGCAACTTAAGTATTTAGGATATAAGGTAGAAGGGACGACTATTATAATGTGAATATGCAGTGTAATGAATGTCTTTTTTTATATTTATTAACCATAAGTTATATTTTATAAGAAATTTATATTTTTTTTGAGAAATTTGTAGGAAAAAGAAGGAAATTTAAAAGTTTTAACTAATAATATATATAGGAGGGAAAAGAAAGTGTTGTTCTTGGTAATAGATTGTAACTGCTGTTATTTAAGAATAGTGTTTTGTTAGTACCTCAGAGGGAGAAATTATGGTTAATGTATATGAAAGAGTATTAAAAGAAGATGAGGTTATACCTTTAACTTATGATCGAATCTTCAAATTAATTTTTGGTGATGCAAATCACTTAGAGAGATTAAATTTATTATTGTCTGTAACTCTTAAGAAAAAAGTTGAAGTAATTAAATTATATCCTAATGATTTATTGGATGATAATAGGGTTAATAAGAAAAATGAAGTAGATTTACTTTGCAAACTTGATGGTGAGTATGTTTCAATTGAAGTTAATACTGATTTAACTCAAGAAGTGGTTAATAGAAACTTTGCATTTGTGTCAAGAGTCCTGAGTAAAGACTTAAAGCCTGGTGAAGAGTATTCTAATATAAGTAGATATTATCAAATTAATATTGATATAGAAGATTTTCTTGGGGTACCTTATGAAGTATGTCATCTTACAGGTGATACTACTCATAAACTTGTTACTGATAGAGTAGAATTTTATTTCATTAATGTTAAACATTTCGCTGAGATATGTTATAATGAGGGTGGAAAGGGATTAACTGATTTTGAAAAATTATACGGAATGATTGGTACTAATAGTAAATCAGTTATTGATGTTTTAACGAAGGATAATAAAATTCTAAAAGACATTGGTGATATGGTGAAAAAATATAGTAATGATGATGAATTATTGTTTTATTACGATCGAGAAGAAAGAATGCTTCATGATGCGAAAAGAAAAATTGAAGATGAATTAACTAAGAATTTTAAGAAGCAACTTGAAGCTAATGCTAAAGAAGTAACAGAAAAGACTACTTTAGATATGGTTCGTCGGATGAAACAAGAAGGAGCTAGTTTAGATTTCATATCTAAAGTAACTGGTATTTCAATTCAAGAAATAGAAAAAATGTAATTAAAAAAGTGCCCTAATTAAGCACTTCTTTTTATGTCCATCATTACAGGTGAGATTATTGGTCTTCTACCTGTTATTTCATATATATAACTTGATAGTTCAGTAATAATACTAGATTTAATTTCATTAAATGAAACATGAGTTTTAATATTATCTAGAACTATTTTTTTAGCCATATTTTCAAGTTTATTTATTAATTCATAGTTTTCTTGAACATATACAAATCCACGAGTAGTAACATTAATATCTCCAAGTAGTTTTTTATTTTTAGTATCAATATTAGCTATTACTACAACAATACCATCTTTAGACATGTTTTTTCTCTCGCGCATTACTGCTGCAGATATTTCACCAATACGATTTCCATCTACATAAGCATCTCCTGCTTGAATATGTCCATGTTTTTGAACTTTACCTTTTCTAATAGAAAGTACGTCTCCATTTTCTAAAATAAAGTTATTTTCTTTTGGTATACCACATTCAATTGCAACATCAGTATGACTTTTAAGCATCCTAAATTCACCGTGAAATGGCATAAAGTATTTTGGTTTAATTAATCTTAACATTAGCTTTAACTCTTCTTGATTACCATGTCCTGATGTATGTACATCAGCTAAAGATGTATTAGAACATACTTTAACACCTTGCATATAAAGTTTATTGATTGTTTTAGAAATACTTAAAGCATTACCTGGAATTGCCGATGATGAGAATACTACTAAATCATCTGGTTGTAATTTAATTTGTCTATGATTTCCATTAGCAATCCTAGATAAAGCAGCAAGTGGTTCCCCTTGTGAGCCTGTACATAATAAACATACTTGATTTGGTTTTAATCTATTTGCTTCTTCTGGAGTTACAAATATTTCTTTATGTTTGATATATCCTTCTTTTAAAGATATTTCAATATTATTTTCCATACTACGTCCAAATATCGCAATCTTTCTTTTATTTCTTTTACAAGTATCTACAATATGTTTTAAACGATATATATTAGATGCAAAAGTTGCGATTATAATTCTTCCATTATGACGTAAGAATATCTCAGATAAAGTCTCATCTACCTTAGATTCAGAACGACTAAATCCTTCATTTAAGGCATTAGTACTATCACTTAAAAGTAGTGTAACACCTTTTTTACCAATCTCAGCCATCTTATGTAAGTCAGCCATCGGACCAATTGGTGTTAAGTCAAACTTAAAGTCTCCTGTTGTAACTATTGTTCCATTAGGGGAGTGAATAACTATACCATGTGAATCTGGAATAGAGTGAGTGGTTCTAAAAAATTCTACTGTAAAGTTTCTGAATTTAACTTTAGTATTTTCATTATATATATATAAGTTTTTATAATGAATATTTCTATCTTCTAATTTCTTTTTAATTAATCCCACTGCTTGATTAGGGGCATATATTGCCGGAACATTAATTGAACTTAATAAAAATGGAATAGCTCCTATATGGTCTTCATGTCCGTGAGTAATAAATACTGCCTTAATCTTAGCTTCATTTTTCTTAAGATAAGTAAAATCTGGAATGATGTAATCTACACCAGGTAAGTCTCCAGTTGGAAATGTAATACCAACATCAGTAATAATAATTTCATTACCACATTCAAAGCAATACATATTCTTACCAACTTCCCCAAGTCCACCTAAAGCATAAACTAAAGTATCATTGTTTTTTATAATCTTCATGTTTCCTCCTTTCTTTTTGCAGCTAACTAATTATACTATTTATTTATGATTTTGTCTAGTTTGACAAAAGTAGCTCAATAAGGTAAGATAATTACTGTTTTGAAGGAGTAATGTATTTTATGGATAGAAATATTCAAGAATTTAATTTATTAGTTATGCAAGAATTATATGAAGCTTATACATATTTTTATATGGGAAATAAGGGAGTAGGATTACTTGCTAATAATGATACAATAGCTAAAAAGCATTATGTAAAGCAGGATTTAGGTAATAAGTTTATGTATAATTGTAAAAATTATGGAATTAAGTTTAAACAAATATTTGAACTAGTATTTGAGGTAGAAGTAATTAGATATATTATAGATAATAATAATGAAGTAGTTAGAGCAAGACTTGGTTTTACATATGATTATATGAATGATAAATTAGTAAGTTATAACTACTTATATACACCTTATTCTACTTTAACTAATGAAGAATCTGTAAAAGTTTTATTTAAGTAATACTAATGTATTGCTTTTTGTTTGGAATTTTTTGTATAATGAATATGGTGATTTTATGTTTGAAAATTTATCAGATAGATTGCAGAGTGCAGTTAATAAAATAAAAGGTTATGGGCGTATTACAGAAGATAATATTAGTGAAGTAACACGTGAGATTCGTCTTGCTTTACTAGAAGCTGACGTAAACTTTCGTGTAGTTAAAGAGTTTATCGCAATAGTTAAAGAAAAAGCACTTGGTGAAGAAGTTAAGAAGAGTTTAAAACCAGGTGAAGTATTTGTAAAAATAGTGCATGATGAACTTGTAGAATTACTAGGTGGAGAAAAAGAAGAATTATATACTAAAGGAAATCCTTCGATACTTATGATGGCAGGACTTCAAGGTAGTGGTAAAACTACAACTATTGGTAAGATTGCTTTATTACTTCGTAAGAAATATAAGAAAAAACCATTGCTTGTTGCATGTGATGTGTATCGTCCTGCTGCTATTGACCAGTTAAAGCAAATCGGTAAAGAACTAAATATTGAAGTATATGATGAAGGTGCAGGTAATCCAGTTGAAATTAGTAAGAATGCATTAAAGTATGCAAAAGAAAATAAGTTTGATTATGTATTAATTGATACAGCTGGTAGACTTCATATTGATGAAGAACTTATGGATGAGTTAAATAATATTAATAGTGAGATTTCACCTAATGAGATATTACTTGTAATAGATAGTATGACTGGACAAGATGCTGTTAATGTAATTGAAGGATTTAATAATAGACTTCCTCTTACTGGTGCAGTATTAACTAAACTTGATGGGGATACAAAAGGTGGTGCAGCATTATCTATTCGTCATTTAACAAATGTTCCAATTAAGTTTGTTGGTATATCTGAGAAAATGGATGGTCTTGATGAATTTTATCCTGATAGAATGGCTAGTCGTATTCTTGGTATGGGCGATTTAATGAGTATGGTTGAAAAAGTTGAAGCTACCATAGATAAAGATGAAGCAGAACGTACGGCTAAAAGGATGGAACAAGGTAAGTTTGACTTAGAAGATTTTTTATCAACCTTTAAACAAATAAGAAAGATGGGACCACTTGAAGGATTATTAAAACTTATTCCTGGAATACCTAAGGAACTTAAAAAAGTTAAAATTGATCCTAAAGATATGGCACATATTGAATCAATAATACTTTCTATGACGCCTTATGAAAGAAGACATCCAGAATGTATTAAGAATTCTAGAAAACTTAGAATATCTAAAGGATGCGCAAGAAGTGTAGAAGAGATTAATCGTTTATTAAAACAATTTGAACAGATGAAAACCATGATGAAAAAGATGAAAAACGGTAATTTCAAAATGCCTTTCTAGGAGATTATATGGCAAAATTAAATTTAAAATATGCGACTATGAATAGTGGTAAAAGCATTGATTTAATGCGTACTGCTTATAACTATGAAGAAAATGGTTATCGTGTACTTGTTTTTAAGCCTAGATGTGATACTAAAGGTGGAGAATACTTAGATTCAAGAATTGGTTTAAAAAGAAAAGTAGACCTTCTTATAGACGATGATACAAATATAATTGAAGAAGTTAGGGGTAAGTATACCGGACTTTTAAAATGTATTTTAGTTGATGAGGCAGAGTTTTTATCACCTAAGAAAATTGATGAATTATTTATACTTTCTAAAGTAATAGATGTACCAGTAATATGTTATTCTCTACGTACTAATTTTAAAATGGAAGGCTTTCCTGGTTCGACTAGATTACTAGAAATTGCAGAGAATATAGAAGAGTTAAAAACACTTTGTAAGTGTGGAGCTACTGCGAGATTTGCGGGACGTAAGGTTAATGGAGAGTATACTTTAGAGGGAGATAATATACTTATTGATGGTGAGTGTAATAACGTAGAATATGTTCCATTATGTGGAGAATGTTACTTAAAGAAAGTAAAGAAAATAGATTATAAAAATTACTAACACAAAGACTTCTTTATATGTTATACTAATATTGGTGAAGATATGAAGAAGTTTTTTATATGTATATTTACATTGTTTATATTTAGTATGAGTGTAAGTGCGATAGATATTACTCTTACATCTAAAGAGGCAATTATCTATAACTTAAATGATGACAATGTAATATATGAGAAAAATAGTAATGAACAAACTAAAATAGCAAGTCTAACTAAGATAATGACATCGCTTGTTGTACTTGAAAATATTAATAACATCGATGATACTGTTACAGTTGAATATAAAGATTTACAAGGATTAAAAGGATATGCAGTTGCTGGATTTAAAGCAGGAGATACTGTTACATATAAAGATCTACTTTATGCATTAATGTTACCAAGTGCAGCCGATGCTGCAAATATTCTTGCACGTTCTATTGCTGGAAATACTGAAGAATTTGTAAACATGATGAATGATAAAGCAAATAAGTTAGGATTAAAGAATACTAAGTTTTCTAATCCAATAGGTATGGATAATGATAATTATTCTACTGCTTATGATTTATCAATAATACTAAAAGAGGCAATTAAATCTGATTTATTTAAAGAACTTTATAATACTGATTCGTATACTACTACTAATAATATAAAACTTACTAAAACTACTAGTAAGATAGCTTCTAAATATAACTTAGATATAAGTAATTTAACTGGTTCTAAGACTGGATTTACAGATGAGGCTGGATACTGTTTAGCATCTACTGCAACTTATAATAATGTAAACTATCTTGTAGTTACTCTAAATAGTGAAGAGTTACCTAATCATATTAAAGATACACTTAATTTATATAATTATTTTGATACTAATTATTCATATAAAGAAATATTAAAAGATAAACAATTACTTAAAACTATTAAAGTTAAGGATAGTAAAACTAAAGAATATAAGATATATTCTAAAAAAAGTATAACTAAGTATTTATCTAATGATATAGATATAAGTAAAATTGAATATAAATATAGTGGAGTAGAGAAACTAAATAGAAAGATTAAAAAAGGAGATTATCTAGGTAAAGTTAAGATAGTATATGGTAGTGATACGCTAGATACATATAAAGTATACTTAGATAAAGATATAAAGTATTATAATTATTGGTTATTACTTATTCCTGTTGGTATTGTAATATTAATTATATGGATAAAAATTAAATTAAAGAAGAAAAAAAGAAGATTAAAAAATCCTTTAAAAAAGAAAAAAAACACCAAGAAATACAAAAAGAGATAAAAAAATTAAAAATATAATAGACAAATAATTATGGATGTGCTATAATTATTTTGCTGTTGCAGGTGTAGTACAATGGTTAGTACACGGCCTTGCCAAGGCTGGGATGCCAGTTCGATTCTGGTCACTTGCTCCAATTGTTTATAATCCCTTATATTCAAGGGTTTTTATTTTGAATTAAAATTAATTTTATATTTTCTGTGACCAGAATCGAACTGGTATTTCAACATAGTACTAAGAAAATAATCCTAGAAAGGATTGAATTATGTATAGTATTCTTAAAGAAGAATACTATCTGGTTTAAGATTATTAACGTTAACGTTTGAATAATTAATTTAACAACTTATTATATAATTAATAAGTCAGAAAGTATTTTATCTATAGATTTACATCATGTAGTATACATGTTAAAATACCATATAGGTGATGTATTTTGAATATCTATAAAAGTTTAAATGAAATAACTGATTATATCGATAAGAGTTTAGAAGAAGAAATTAGCTATAAAGTTCTAGCAAAAATGTTAGGAGCTAATGTTTATACAATGCATAGATTATTTACTATGATAGCCGGTATTTCTTTATCTGAATATATTAGAAAAAGAAGATTATCTAATGCAGGATATGATTTATATGAAGGTAATTTAAAAGTAATAGATGTTGCTTTTAAATACCAATATGATAATGCTACTTCATTTTCAAGAGCATTTGAAAAATTTCACGGTATTAAACCTAGTCTAGTAAATAAAGAAACAAAGTTAAAAAACTTTCCTAGGATAGTATTTAATGAAGATATTAACCTTACTACTGAATTAGATTATGAAATAATAGAATTAGATGAGATTAATTTATATGGTGTTGGTATTACTACTAACAATGATGAAATTGGTGAGTGTGCTCCTTTATTTTTTAGGCAAACCGAAGATAAATATTTAAATAAATATGGCGAAGTAAAATATGGAATGATTACTTATGATATAGATCGTGAAGAATGTAGAAAGTATTATTGCTTATATGATAAGAAAATTATAGAATTTGAACATATTAAAATACCTAAATGTAAATGGTTAAGATTTAGGATTAATTCACAAAATGCAAAGGATATACAAGAAATATCACATAAATTTTATAGAGAATTCCTACCATCTGTTAAATATAATTTAAAAGAATTGCCTGAATTAGAATATTATCATGATGATATAACGGATTTTCTAGTTGCAATTGATTAAACTGACAAAAATGATTAATAAAAAGTCAGTTTTTTATTTTGTACATTAGATATGCTTTTTATGAGGTGGTGTATCATGGGTTTAACGCATGAAATATATCTAACTAAAAAGTTTATATCAAAAGAAGAATGGTTAGAGTTAATTAATACAATAGCAAATTATAATGGCTTTTTAAGAAAATTGAAGATAATTATTACTAATGATAGAAATCAAATTAGATACTTTGTTAAAACTAGATGTAGTTTACCTGCAACTATAAATAACTTAAATTCATTCTTATTAAAACCTACAAAAGAAATAAAAGCACCCATGTATAACTATACATTACTTTCTTTACCTAAAGTTGGTAGTAGTATTATTGACCTAATAAATTATAGCGAGATTAGAAATAAAGGAACTCTTCTTTATCTAGAAATTAGTTTTTTAAAACTATTTGAAAATAAGATAAAGTCTAAAATAAAGTTTTATCTTAATAAAAATGGTTCAATAAAAAAATATAATGTTATATTTGCATCGCCAATAAGTATATTATCAGTAGATTTTGAAGGGAATAAAAGATATTTTTATAAGAGTTCTCCTAAATATTTAGAAATAAATAAAATATTACATTTATTAAATACTGATTCTAATAATGCATTACTATCAGTTGATACATTTCCTTATTTACAAGGTGATTTTTATCTTAATCAAAATAGTTTTAGTTTTGATAAACATTCTATCATAATGGGATCTTCTGGATGTGGTAAATCTAAATTTATAAGTTTATTAATTAATAATATTTATAAAAATGAAAATATACGACAAAAATATAAAGTTGTAGTAATAGATCCACATGCTGCGCTTGAACAGGATATAGGTGGAATTGCAAAAGTAATAGATTTTAAAAGTAATTTAGATAGTATCGACTTATTTATTAATAATAATGACGATATTGTAGCATCTACGGAAACTTTATTAGATTTATTAAAATCATTAATTGCTGACCAATATAATTCAAAATTAGAAAGAGTTTTAAGACATTCAATCCATTTATTATTAACTGATGAATCATTTAATTTTAGAAATTTAAGAAGAATTATTTTAGATTTGGAGTATAGGAATGACTTAATAAAGAAGTTAAAATATAATTTACCAGTTAGTGTAATAGACTTCTTCTTATCAGATTTTAACGATTTAAAAACAAAATCTTATGGTGATGCTATATCTCCAATTATATCCTTTATTGACGAAATGGAAATGATACCTGCATTTAATAGAGAACAAAATAGTGAAAATCTAAAAAATACCATTCATGATAATTTCTTAACTTTGTTCTCGCTAGATAGAACAAAACTTGGAGATAAAGTAACTAAAACTATATCAGGATTAATAATGGGGCAGTTACTCACTATAATCGGGAAAAGGGAGATAGATGAACATATAATATTTATTATTGATGAAGTTGCAGTAGTTGAAAATCCTATCTTATCTAGATATTTAGCAGAAGCAAGAAAGTATAATTTATCTTTAATATTGGCAGGACAATATTTTAATCAAATATCAGATGAATTAAAGAATTCAATATTTGCTAATGTAGTAAACTATTTTATATTTAGAGTATCAAAGTTAGATGCTAATATACTAGTTGATAGTTTTAATATGAAAATACCTCTAGATGATTCTAGAGATAAAAAGATTAAATTATTAACTGAACTTCAAACACGTGAATGTATTGTTAGAATAGATAGAGATGGTGTATTATTACCAGCATTTAAAGGTATTACATTAGATTATACAAGCATTCCTAGAACAAAAAGAACGATTACAAATAATAACAATAATATAAATAACAAAGGTAATTCAAATGAATCTAAAACTAATTTTAGAATAAACAATACTGTAAGTTTAAAAGATATTTTAATATCTAATTCAACAAGTAGAAAGGTTGTGAAGGAATGAATGATACAAAAGCACTAGAAATTGTTAATAAAATATTTAAAAGTGTATTTGATAAGGGAAATAATTATTCTTTAGATACAATATTAGAAAGGTTTGCATTTGATGTTAAATTACCAAAGCAAGTAAATGATTCAACTACAAATGAAGTAACTTGGGCGGACTCTATCAACAGTGGCAGATTTATAACAAATAAAAATATGGAAAAGAAAGATGAAGAAACAGGTTGGATGCTTCCTAAAAAAGAAATAAATAATTTGCAAGAATTAATTGATATATGGAATACTATTAACTTAACAACAACTGAACGAGTTTATGACTCTATTAATGTTGCAAAAAGTGATACTATTTATAGATGTGAAAATGTTTATAGAAGTACCGACTGTAGCGATTCAAAAAATATGATTTACTGCGACTCTTGTGGTAATAGTGATTTTTTACTTGCATGTGGGAGGTCTGGCACTTGTAATTTCTGCATAAGATGTGATGACTCTAAAGATTGTAGTAATAGTTATAATGTTATTTGTTCTAATAAAGTAAGTAATTCATTATTTATTCAGGATTGTTTCGATTTGTATGAGTGTATGTTTTGTTCTCATATAGCATCAAAAAGATTTTGTATAGCAAATATGCAATTTGAGAGTCATGAATATTATGAAATTAAAAAAATAATTATAGAATGGATATTAAGTTCTTAAAATATGGTATAAAAAATACTAGTCTGAGTATACTAGTATTGACAATTACCATTAAAAATGGTACTATTGTCATATAAGAACTCTGTTCAATCCGAAGCTTCACGTTTAGTACGTGAAAGGTTTATGTAGGAAGAATGGAGTTTTTTATTTTGTTTTTTTAGTTAATGATGAACCAAATATACTATTTTTAGATTTAAAACACCGTTGATTTAATCAAACAACTTTGGGAGTATAATTTTTCGAATATAAGTAAAGTTATCGCTCCAAATTAAAAATATCCGAACTTTGATAGTTCGTTTTTTCTTTAAAAAATAACGTTTACAATTTTAAAAAAATATAGTGAACGAAAACATTGGAGTGAAAATTAATTGACAATTCTAATTAAATATGTATAATATAAATTACTAAAATTATTGAAGGAGAGAGAGTATGAAAAAAGAAGATTATAATAGTATTATAGAAAAATTAGATATTGAAATATCGGATAATAATAAAAAGATGAAATCTTTTGATTATAAAAGGAGATTATCAGGCCTTAATCAAAAACTTAATAGATCTATAGTTAAATTAGTATATGGCCTTATTCCACTTTTTGTTTTAGAAATTATATCAGGATTTACTTTAGGAGCGTTAGGCGTCACATCTGGTATTGTTTTATCAGGTGTTTCTACAGGGGTTGTTTTATCATCAATTGGAATAGGTAGTATGATTTTTAATAAACTTGCCAAGAAAAGTGATATCGATATTGATATAAAAAATTTTTGTAATGCATCCAGTGAAGATGAAAAATACGTTGAGACTTTTTCTAATAATTTAGAAGGTAAAAAATTGGAAGGTAAAAATGAAGTTTTAGAAATTGTTCGTAATAATTTTAATGAAGAACAGGATATGGTTGAAAAAGTTTCGAGAATATATGAAATCAATGATAAGTCAGATGATTCTGAGAATAAAAGTTTAGAAAGCATTGAGAATGAACTTGCTCAAGAATTTAAAAAGTTAGATAAATTTATAACAAAAAAAGAGTTGATAAATAATTATGGTAGTATACTTGATAAGAAATATAGAAGACTCTTTAGTGCTGTTTCCGTTATGTTAGCTGGTACTTTTACAATGCTTTTTGGAAATATTATTAATGTGTGTGCAAATGTTCAACCATCATTAATAAGTGTTATTGCAACGTTTGGTGTAGGAGCAGTAGGAGGATTTCTTTATAAAAATCAAATTAATAAATACACTTTATCAGCCTTTAATAGAATAAATAGCTCTTTAGGCGATGATGGTATTGATGTAAATATAGATAATTACGAAGAATTAAAGTGTATAGAAAAAGATATTACTAATTTAAAAAACAGACTTGTTAAAATGAAGATTGATGAAGTTAAATTGAACTCTAATCATAATTCTAGAGGTGATGAAACCTTAAATAATGCCAAAGTAAAAGATACTCAATCACCAATTTATATAAATAATTTATCTGAAAATATAGATTGTCCAGTTGAAGAAAAAGGTATTCAATTAGTAAAGAAGAAAGACATTAAAATAAAAGAATAATTAGAAATCAATGGTTTATATACTTTACTTAACAAATATAGTATAATATCTTGGCTGGTGATTTTATGTATGAAATAGATAAGTATATTAATAATGTTAATGATAAATTAGATAAAAGTAATGAAACTAAATTAATTATGCAAATATATATTGATTTAGGATTAAGGTTTAAATTTGATGAAGAGTTTTTCTTTGGTGGAACTAAAAAGAAAAAAGAATTATATTTCGCACCACATAATATATCTTATTTAGATAATTTCTTTAAATTAGGTAAAGTAACTTGTATATCATCTGCTTATATCCTAGATTACATATTAAAGAGACTTGGTGTAGATAGTAAAGTAGTAGCTGATACAAAAGATTTTAGAAGATATAAGCATGTATATAATGTAATAAAAGAGAAAAGTGGTAAAACATATAGTATAGATTTACAAGATGATATTATGAATATACGTACTCATTCTAAAACTTGGTCTTTTGGATTATCACTTGATGGTAATAGTTATATAGTTGATTTAAAGAGTCAAAAAAGAGTTCATAAAAGTATTGGATATATTAGTGATAGTAATAATTATAGTGATGATTACATTTATGTGCTTAAAAACTATTTATCATATTTTAATGATTTAAATAGTAAGATTGATTTTATACTAGATAATATTGATGTAAATAAGAATGATATAAGTTATTTTGAACGTAGATGGATGCATGAGAAAATACTAAGAGAGTTACTTAGTTATAAGGAATTATCATTAGTTCATTCGCTAGAGTTATTTAAAAGAAATGAAATAGGCCGTGAATATATAAATGCATTTTATGTAAAAAATAAGAATAATATAGATATTTATATGTATGATATTGATAATTATAAATATAATAAGTATACGATAGAAGATTATGTTATCTATGCAAATACTAATAACATAGAATCAAGAATGAATATACCGGGGTATAGAACAGTAAGAAATAAAATATTAGTTAAGAGGTAGTATGAAGAAGTATGAAACAGTTATATTTGATTTAGATGATACACTAATAGATAATCATGAATCAATTAAATATGCATTTAAGAAGGTTCTTGAGGTACTAAATATTAGTTATAGTGAATCTTTACTTGATAAGTGGAAGAGTCATGATACGCTTTATTGGCACTCTTGGGAAACAGGAAGTCTTATTGTTCCAGATTATATTACTAAACTAGAAGATAAAATAACTTATCTAAGAGCAACTAGATTTATAAGATTTTTTAGTATGCTTAGATTATCATTTGAAGATGCAGTATCTTTAAATGAAATATATTGTAATAATCTTGGTGTAAATATTAGAGAGATTAATGGCGCGAGTGAATTACTTAATAATTTATATAATAAGTATGAAATAATAATAGCTACTAATGGACCTCGGGATGCTGCAATAAGTAAAATAGAGAAAGCGAATATAAAAAATTATATATCATTATTAGTTAGTTCAGGAGAAGTAGGGTATTCTAAACCTAATAAAGAATTCTTTGATTATATGATTGATAATGTAAATAATAAAGATAAAAATAAGATGTTGCTTGTAGGTGATGGTCTATCTACAGATATATTAGGAGGTATGAATAATAATATTGATACATGTTTTTATAATCCCAATAATATTATTGTCCCTGATAAATATAATCCTACTATTAGTGTTAATAAATTATTAGAGTTAAAAAAGAGATTATAAAAAGACTATGCGTTTGATAGTCTTTTTACTTTAGCTTTATAACTAATTTTATATTTTGCCATTTCACTTTTTATTTCTTTAATTATAACTAGATGAGTATCAGTTAGTTTTCTATTATTTAAAATATAATCGATAATACTTTTAGTTTCAATTAGGTATTTATATTGAAAGGTTTTATCAGCATTTACTAAATCTTTAATATTATCTAATCTATCACATAGTTTAACACACAGTGCATCATTACTCATATTATTCATTTTTAACTGTAGGTATCTAGTTTTTCCTAATTCATTTTTAATTATATTATCATTAGTTAATTCTAGTACAATATTTGCAATCTTAATTCCAAACCTATCAACTATATCATTATAAGTAATATCTCCATCTTCTAATGTATCATGTAAATACGCACATATAATTAAATTATCCTTATTATTAGAATTTATATATTTTATTACATTTTCTGCAACCCTAATTGGATGACTAATGTAAGGTGTATTATCACGTCTTTTTTGATTATAATGTACTTTAGTTGCAAAATCATAAGCTTCTTTAATTTTATTATTTATATTTTTTGTAATAGGTTCAATATGATAAGGGTTATCTTCAAGTAATTGATCTATTATATCAAGATTAAAGTTATAAATTGCTTGAATATTTACTTTATTACTGCTAAGAAACTTAACTATTTCTTTAATATCCTCATTATATTTTACTGGCCTTAAAAAACAGTCATAATCATCTAAATCAAAACATACAAGTAAATGTGAGTATTCACTATTTCTATTCTCTTCTAAATACTTTCTAATTTTTCTTTTCATAAAGCACCTCCTAATTGCATTATAAACTAATTTATGATATAAATAAAATACAAATAAATTATTGTTGCAATAACTGGAGGTTATGATGACTAATTTAGAATTATATCGAATATTTTATGAGGTAGCTATTAATAAAAATATTACTAAGGCAAGTAGTGTCTTAAATATTTCTCAACCAGCAGTAACTAAACATATTAAAAACCTAGAAGATAGTTTAGGTGAAGTATTATTTATTCGTACTAAAAGGGGAGTAGTATTAACTGAAGTAGGAAATAAATTATTCTTAAAAGTAAAACAAGCACTTAGTATAATAGATGATGTAGAATTGAGTATTAAAGAGAATAAAAATTTACATAATACAACAATTAGAGTAGGCATTTCTACTACGCTTGCTAAAATATATTTAATGGATTATATAGATAAATTTCATAAAGAATATCCAAATATTATATTTGATATTTATACAGATTCTACTGCAGATTTAGTTAAAAAATTAAAAGTAGGGGAGATAGATTTTATAATTAGTAAGTTTCCAAGTATGTTAGATTTTGATTTAAATTATAATATATTAGGTAAAACAGATTATATATTTGTTAGAAGTCCTAAATATAAAATAAAGGGTAATAAAATTGATATTAAAGATTTAGAGAAGCATCCAATACTATTACAAAAGTATCCATCTAATTCAAGGGTAAGTGCGGATAAATATTTTAAAGATAATAATATTAATATAAAACCACTTATATCTGTTGCAAGTTCTAATCTACTTACTAGTTTTGTTAAAATAGGATATGGTATCGGTTATGTAACTAGAATGTATGTAGATAGATTTTTAAAGGATAATAGTTTAATCGAAGTTAAAGTTAATATAAAACCTCCAAGTATAAAATATGGAATTATTACTTTAAAGAATAATACACTTTCACAAGATATTAGTTTATTTATAAATAGTTTAAAAAAATAGACCTATTATTTCAATAGATCCATAAAATCTTGCCATTTATCTAAAGTATAATCTTTAATAGATTCAAGACCATTTTCAAAGTCTTCTTTTAAATCATCAAAATTTTCTTCAACTTCACCATATAATTGTTTAACCATAGCCTCACCATTTTCAGCAAGATGAGTTACTTCGTGTTCAATACGTGTACCATCTTTTTTTGCAATTTCTTGTAATTTAATTGAAGCTTTGTATAGTTCTTTTGCATCATTCTCATTATCAGATGTAATACCATTTCTAACTGTTGTATATTTAGTTTGTATTGTATTTGCAAGCGTTCTAACATCATCTGCTGTAATATTATCATTATTTCTAACTTCTTCTCTTGCTTCAAGTTCGATAGCGTTATATTCATCACTAACTTCATCCCAAGATGTATCAATATCTCCATCAAATCCTTGTATAGATTCTTCAATTTCATCTTCATTATCTATATCAGTATCATCTACTTTATTACCACATCCAGTAAGTAATATAATGGTAAATAGCATTGAAAATGTAATAGTTAAAAACTTTTTCATATATACTCCTTTCTACATATTCTAGTTATAGAATATTCATTATTATTATGGAGTTTATTTTATTTTTAATGCAAAAAAGTTAGATATTTCTAACTAATTTTTTAATTTTCTCATAATTATTTGAATGAAATAACTCATAAGTATTATGCATCTTCATTTGATAATAAAGAAGAGCTAAATCTACAGATAGATATTTATTTTTAAATAGTTTTATCTCATTACTATTAAGTCTATATAAGGATACAAATCTTAACATTCTATCTTCTCTTAAACTTAGAGCATAAGCAATTATTTCATCTTCTTTCAAATATTTTAATATCTTAATATTGGAAGCAGCATATAATTCATAGTAACCATAATATTCATCAAATGATTCTACTATATCACCAAATCCAATTACTTTAGCTATATTTGGTCTTGTTAGAAAATCATCATCATTTAATTGGTAGCGTAAAGTATCTTCTAGTTTTTTAGCAAAGTGATATCCATTACCACCATTTCCAAAAATAATTTTACCATCAACATGATAAATTTTATTTTCTTCTAGTATATTTCCACTTATATCTTTATAGTTTTTATCAACTGATTTATATCCAATAATTTCATTCATAATAATCCCTTAAGCATTATAACATATTTTTTAAGTATTCTTCAAACTTTAATAGTCCATATTCTTTATTATAGTAATTAGGGTATTCATTTAAGTGAGCTAGAGCTACTTTTGCTGTTTTAAGTAAGTCATCATCTGTCACATTAGTTTTAGGATTAACCTTGCCGTGTTCTAGTTCAATAATAATTCCTCTTTTAAAATCTTCAAAAGGGTATTTATCAAATTTAATGTTTAACAAGCGTGCAACTTTATATATCTCATCATTGTTAAGCATATAATCACCAATTTATTATATTCTTGATGAAATACTTGTTGTGTGTTATAATCTTCATCGAGGTGTTTTTATGCAGAAACTTATATTTATTAAATATGGCGAACTTACTACTAAAAAAGGTAATAGAAATGTATTTATTAAAAAACTAACTAATAATATAAAAAATATATTAGGTAATATTAATTATAGTATGAAATCAGATAGATCTAGAATATATATAGAATCTAGTGATATTGATACTGTTGTTGAAAAACTTAAAAATATTTTTGGAATTCATAGTATAGTTATTGCTTATAAAGTAGATAATAATAGTGATACTATTATTGATAGTGTTTATGAACTTGTTAAATGTGAATCTTTTAAAACATTTAAAGTAGATACTAAAAGAGCAGATAAAAGATTTGAAGTTCATAGTATGGATTTTAATAAGATGGTTGCGACTAAAATTTTAAAAAATATGAATGTTAGTGTTGATGTACATAATCCAGAACTATATATTAAAATAGAAATTAGAGTTGAAGGAACATTTGTCTATTTTAATGAGATTAAAGGATTAGGTGGTTATCCTGTTGGTATTCAAGGTAAGTCTTTACTAATGTTAAGTGGAGGAATAGATTCTCCTGTTGCTGGGTATCTTGCTTTAAAACGAGGAGTAGATATTGAATGCTTATATTTTGAATCTCCACCTCATACATCAGATCAAGCTAAAAATAAAGTAATTACTCTAGCTAACATTATTAATAAGTATTCTGGTAATATTAAAGTATATATTGTACCTTTTACTAAGATTCAAGAGATGATTCTTCGTAATGTAAAAGAAGAATACATCATTACTATTATGCGCAGAATGATGTATCGTATAGCGCAAAAGTTTGCAAAAATGAATAAAATGCAAGTTATATTTAATGGAGAAAGTATTGGTCAGGTTGCCTCACAAACATTAAGTAGTATGAATGTAATAAATAATGTATGTGATATACCGGTAATTAGACCTGTTGCTTGTATGGATAAAATAGAAATAATAGATATTGCTAAAAAAATTGGTACATATGAAACTAGTATTTTACCATATGAAGATTGTTGTACAGTATTTGTTCCAACTCATCCTGTTATTAATCCAACACTAGATAAGTGTATATTATATGAGAAGAATTTTGATTATGAAACTTTAATAGATGAAGCTATTAATAATATAGAAACTATAAGTAATTTGGATAATAATAATTATGATGATATATTGTAAATAATTACCATTAAAAAAAATGTATGAAAAAACTTTTTGTGCACATTCTATTAGTGTACAGGAGGTGAATGTATGAACAATAAGAATAATCAATTCGTAGTACCTGGTGCTAAACAAGCTATCGAAAAAATGAAATATGAAATAGCTTCTGAATTAGGTGTTACAATGGGTCCAGATGCAACTTCAAGAGCTAACGGTTCTGTTGGAGGAGAAATTACTAAGAGATTAGTTAAAATGGGTGAACAACACTTAGGTGGATCTAGTTACCAAACTAAATAATTATATTAAAAATAGATAGTAAATTGGATAGTAAATACTATCTTTTTTTAGTATAATTGTGCGAATTTTGTCAATAATATTACCGGAGGTGTAGTATGAATAATAAGTTAGTTGTAAATGGTTCTAAAGAGGCTATAGAGAATTTAAAATACGAGATAGCTCGTGAACTTGGAATTAAACTTGGAGCAGATACATCAAGTAGATTAAATGGTACAGTTGGCGGCGAAATGACTAAAAGATTAGTTAAACTTGGTGAAGAGTACTTAAACAGTAGAAATATATAGTTTTTAAATCAAGAAACCAATTTTCTTGATTTTTTTTGACAAAAGATAATAAAATGCTTTGAAAAATAATAAATTTAATATATAATATTAATATCGGCTTTAAAGGAGATAATGTAAACATGGAATTTAAAAGTGTAAAAGAGTTATATAAAAGACTTACTCCAGCCTTGCAAGCAAGAGAGATAGAACTAAAAAGAAGTGGATATAATTATATAAAGAAAGAAGATATATGGAATTATTTAACTGGATATAAATGGAATAAATCAAATAATTTATTGTTATTTGAAATGGTTGATGATATATTTAGTGTTGATTCTATATTACTTAAAAACTATGTCGAGGATAAATTTAAAAATGTTAGGGTAGAACCTAAGTTTGAGGGTGAGGGATTTTAATGAATGATAAAAAGATGAGTAAAAAAACAAGTTTATTAAATACTATATTAATTACAATTTTATTATTAGCAATCGCAGTATTAAGTTTATTTCCACTTTTAAAAAGAATTAGTTTTGGACTTGATCTTGCAGGAGGATTTGAAGTTCTATATAAAGTAGATAGTCTAGATGGTAAAAAGGTTACTACTGATATGGTTAATAGTACCTATAAGATTATAGAAAAAAGAGTTAACTCATTAGGTGTAAGTGAACCTGAAATATCAGTTGAAGGTAATAATATTCGTGTCCAGTTAGCTGGTGTTACTAATGCTGATGAAGCACGTAACAATATTAGTAAAGTAGGCTCTTTAACTTTTAGGGATACTAATGATGAACTTTTAATGACTAGTGATGTACTTGAAAGTGGTAAGGCATCTGTTAGCATGAATAATACGACTGGTAATTATGAAATCTCTTTAAAGATTAAGGATAAAGATACATTCTATAAAGTTACTAAGGCTGTAAGTGAAAAAGAAGATAACTATATTACTATTTGGTTAGATTATGAAGATGGAGTTGATTCTTATTATCATGATAATAATGGTACAAAGACTCGTGAAGCATGTGGCGATTTAACTCATTCACACTGTTTATCTGCGGCAACTGTATCCCAGGGATTTGCGTCTGATGTAGTAATTCAGGGTAATTTTTCTAAAGAGGCTGCTGAAGGTGTAAAAGATTTAATTAATAGTGGTTCTATGCCAACTAAGTTAGAGGAAATTTCATCCCGTAGTGTTACTGCATCGTTTGGTGAGGATTCTCTTAATAAAACATTTATTGCAAGTATTGTTGGTATTAGTGCGATAGTTGTATTAATGATTTTACTTTATAAATTATCAGGATTTATTGCTAGTGTAGGTATACTCGGTTATACAAGTCTAACTATATTAATATTTAATTTAGTAGGTGGAAAATTAACACTTCAAGGTATTGCTGCTCTTGTAATTGGTATTGGTATGGCAGTAGACTCATCGGTAATTAGTTTTTCGAGAATTAAAGAAGAGTTAAGAAATGGAGCAGGGCTTACAACGGCATTTAAACTAGGAACAAAGCAATCAATTATGTCAATAGTTGATGCTAACCTTACAACTCTTCTTGCTGCAATTATTCTATTTATCTTTGGTGAGAGTAGTGTTAAAGGATTTGCTACTATGTTAATTATAAGTATTGTTGTTACATTTATTGTAATGGTATTCTTAGTAAGATATTTAGTGGGATTATTTGTAAGAACTGACCTTTTCAATCGTCATAGATATTTATTTATTGGATATAAAGATAAGAAATCTAATAAAAAAGGATTTGACTTTATTAAGTATCATAAATTAGTTGTTGGATTTGTATGTTTAATAATTGTTGCTGGTGGAGTATTTATCTATAGTAAAGGACTTAACCTAGGAATTGATTTTAAAGGTGGTTCATCTATTACTGTAACTAGTGATTCTAAGATAAATAAAAGTGATATTACTAAAGATATTAAAGGTTTAAAATATGATATTAATAATATTGAACAAATAAATGATAATACAGTATATGTTACTGTAAGTAATGTCTTAACTAATGATGAAACTGAATCAACTGAGACCTTCTTTAATGAGAAGTATAAAGCAACTACTAGTGTTGGTGCGGTATCTAATGTAGTTAAGAAGGATTTAACTATGAATGCAATTAAAGCTTTAATAATTGCAATTATTGGTATTATTATATATATATCTATTAGATTTAAGTTTAGTTATGCAATATCTAGTATTAGTGCATTAATCCATGATAGTGTTTTAGTAGTTATATTATTTGCATTCTTAAACTTAGAAGTTAGTAGTATATTTATTGCTGCAATTCTTGCAATTATTGGATATTCTATTAATAATACAATAGTTGTATTTGATAGAGTAAGAGAAAATAAAAAGAAGATGTATAATAATACTATTAAGAAAAAAGAGGATTTAATAGATGTAATAAATACTAGTTTAAATCAAACTATTATGCGTTGTATTATTACAACTATTACAACTATGATGCCTGTATTATCATTAATATTCCTTGGCTCATATGAAATACTTAACTTTAATTTAGCATTATTATTTGGTCTTATTGTTGGAACATTCTCATCAATTATGCTTGCTCCTGCAATTTGGTATTTAATTGAAAAAAGAAAAATAGGTAAACCTAAAAAGAGAAAATGGTATGAAGAAGATCCTAAAAATAGGAAAAAAGAACCAGAAGAACTAAAAATAAAAGGTATTAACTGTTAATAAGTTAATACCTTTTTTGGTTTATAATACGTGTAATTGTAATAATACACCAAAGATTGAATTGATTACTGATAATACTAAACCGATGATACTTAATACTAGACCTGCTGTTGTATTAAAATTATCTTTGTTTTTAGCATTCAATACAATTCCAATAATACCTAGTACCCAACCACTAATGGCGATTAATAATCCACATGGAATAGATAATATTCCTAAAACTAAACCTGCTGTATAATTTTGCTTTTTCATGGTTTTCACTCCCTTCTTTAAATAAATTTTATCATGTTTTTACTCTTTTAGGGTAATATAGTTGAAAAATATGGTAAGAAAATGCAAAAAAATGAAAAAAGTTGCAAAAAAAAGAAGGAAATTTAAAAGTTTTAACTAATGATATATATAGGGAGGGAAAAGTTATGAAAAAATTTCTAATTATATTTTTAATGTGTATTATGGGTATAATTGATGTACAAGCCTATGATACAACTGATACCTTTTATTATGATACAAAGGTACCTAATATGTACATCACAAAGGTAAAATCTGGGGTTGAAAAGAATGGTGCGCCATTTTTACTTCATAAGAGTAATGGCGAGTTGGTTTATTGTATAGAACCATTTTTATATCTTGATGAGGGGACTTACTATGGATATAAGGAGTTTTCTGATATATTTAGAATTAGTGAGTCTGCAATTGAAAAGATGAATTTAATTGCTCATTATGGTTATGGTTATCCAAATCACGATGATTTAAAATGGTATGGTGTGACACAGTACTTAATCTGGAATGAACTAGGGCTTGATGATTTATATTTTACTGATTCTTATTATGGTAATCGTATAACTGCATATACTTCTGAGATTGATGAGATGAATAATCTTATTAATAATCATTATAAGTTGCCTAGTTTTAATGATAATCTAGAACTTGAAGTTGGTACTAAAGTAGAACTAGAGGATACTAATAATGTTTTAGGTAATTTTGAGCTGGTTAGTGATACTGATTTAATTAGAGTAGAGGGTAATAGGTTAGTAGTAGATAGTCTTGATGTGGGAGTATATCATATAAGCTTTGTAAAGAAAGAGAATAAGGAACACTATATGCTTTATTATAATGATAATGGTCAGAACTTACTTTTACCAGGTAAGATTAATGATGTAAAGAAGGATATGACTATAAGTGTAAAAAAGGGTAGTCTTACAATACGCAAGCATGATAGTAAATATGATAGTGCTAAAGAAGGACTTTCATTTAAAGGTGCGAAGTATGGTATATATACTCTTGATGATAATTTAATTAAAGAAGTAGAATTAGATGAGTTAGGTACTAGTACAGTAGATATAATATTTGGTAAGTATTATTTAAAAGAGTTGAGTGCGCCAATAGGTTATCTACTTGATGAAGAGAAACATTACTTTGAAGTAAATTATAATGATAATGAGATACTAGTAGATGTAATAGATACTTTAATATCTAAGAAGGTTATCATTCATAAACTGTTTGGTAATAAGGATACTAAGATATACTCTTATGAAGAAGGTGTTACATTTGAAGTGTATGATGAGTCAAATAATTTAGTTGGGACTTATAAAACAGATAAAAATGGTAATATTGAATTAAATCTTGAATACGGTAAGTATCGTATACATCAAGTAGACGGGTTAGAAGGTTATACTAAGGTAGAAGACTATAATCTTGATGTTACTGATAATATAGATGCTGAGATTAGTCTTTATGATGATGAAATACCAATTAGTGTTCCTGATACTTATAAAGATGAGATTGATTATTTTGGTGCGATTAGTGTATTACTTATATTATTCTTATTTAACTTGGGTGTTTATGCGTATAGGAAAAATATTAATCGTATTTAGTTTTATTGGTATTATTATAACTATTACAATACTTTCTAAATCAGTATATGATGATTATGTATATGCCAATAAATATGATGTTGTATATAATTATATAAATAAAATAGATACCGAGGAGACTAAAAAGTTAAGTGGAGTATTAGAAATACCTAGTATTAATCTTAAAACTGGAATTGTCTCTAATGTAGATGAAGGATTAGTATTTGTAACAGATAAGTTAATTGCCGGACATAGTGGTAACTGTAAGGTATGTTACTTTGATAATCTAGATAAACTAGAATTAGGTGATAACGTTTATTTATATATTGATAAAGAGATTGAATACAAAGTAGATAGTATTAAAGAAGTAGATAAGTCTCGAGTATATATAAATGGGGATTTAAATCTAATTACTTGTAAGAAGACTGATAAAGATAGAAGACTATTAATTAGTCTTGTAAAAATATGAAAGAGTATTAATAAGTGTTTTAGAAGGAGAATTTATGGTAAGTGTATATGAAAGAGTGTTAAAAGAAGATGAGGTTATACCTTTAACGTATGATCGAGTATTCAAACTTATTTTTGGTGATGCAAATCACTTAGAAAGATTGAATTAATTATTGTCTGTAACTCTTAAGAAAAAAGTTGAAGTAATTAAATTTTATCCTAATGATTTATTAGATGATAATAGGGTTAATAAGAAAAATGAGGTAGATTTACTTTGCAAACTCGATGGTGAATACGTCTCTATTGAGGTAAATACAGATTTAACTCAGGATGTTGTAGATAGAAATATTGCATTTGTGTCAAGAGTAATGAGTAAAGACTTAAAGCCTGGTGAAGAGTATTCTAATATAAGTAGATATTATCAAATTAATATTGATATAGAAGATTTTCTTGGTGTACCTTATGAAGTATGTCATCTTGTGGGTGATAATACTCATAAACTTGTTACTGATAGAGTAGAATTCTATTTCATTAATGTTAAACATTTCGCAGAAATATGTTATAATGAAGGCGGAAAGGGATTAACTGATTTTGAAAAATTATACGGAATGATTGGTACTAATAGTAAATCAGTTATTGATGTTTTAACTAAGGATAATAAAATTCTAAAAGACATCGGTGATATGGTGAAGAAATATAGTAGTGATGATGAATTATTGTTTTATTATAATCGAGAAGAAAGAATGCTGCATGATGCAAAAAGAAAAGTTGAAGATGAATTAACTAAGAAGTTTGAGAAGCAACTTGATGCTAATACTGAAGAAGTAATTGAAAAGACTACTTTAGATATGGCTCATAAAATGAAACAAGAAGGTGTATCTAATGATATTATATCTAAGGTAACTGGATTATCTAAAGATAAAGTAGAGTCTTTATAGAAAGAATAATTATAATTACACAATTTAATTATTCTTTTTTAGTGTTTCGATACACTAATTTTTACTAGACGAATATAATATATTGACTATCAGTCATTTTTGTGATAATATTGTGCGTAGAGGTGACTATAATGAAAAAATTTGCAGATATCATATGTAAGAATAAAGTATTTATAGTAATACTAACACTCATTTTACTTATTCCTTCTGCAATAGGCATGTATAAGACTAAGGTAAACTATAATATACTTGTATATTTACCAGATGATATCGAAACATTAAAAGGACAGAACATATTAACTGATGATTTTAATATGGGGGCATTTTCTGTTACGGTAGTAGATAATATGCCAAGTAAGAAGTTACTTGAACTTGAAAACAGTATTAAGAAGGTAGATGGGGTAGATAAAGTAATTAGCATTAATGATATTACTGGTACTACTATTCCACTAGATTTCTTACCTAGTAGTATTACTAGTAAAGTAGCTCATAAAGATTCTAGTTTAATGCTAATTACATTTAAAGATGCAACTAGTGATGATACAACTTTAAAAGCAGTGAGTAAGATTAGAAAGATTACAAAAGATAAAGCAGAAATAGGTGGTATGAGTGCGATGGTGCTAGATACACAAGAATTATTTAATAGTGAGATGGCTTTATATGTAGGCATTGCCGTAATACTTTGTATTATTGTACTTGCAATATTCCTAGATTCATATTTAGTACCAATATTATTAATAGCAAACATAGGTGTTGCGATACTATTTAATATGGGAACAAATATATTCTTAGGAGATATTAGTTATATTACTAAAGCAATATCATCAGTATTGCAGCTTGGAGTAACTACAGATTTTTCTATATTTTTATACCATAAATATGAAGATGCAAAGAAGAAGTATAAAAACAAGAATGAAGCTATGAGTAATGCAATAGTAAATACTTTAACTTCAGTATTTGGTAGTTCTTTAACAACCATTGCTGGGTTTCTTGCTTTATGTACCATGAATCTTACACTTGGTAGAGATATAGGTATAGTAATGGCTAAAGGAGTATTGTTTGGACTAATTTGTGTCGTAACACTTTTTCCTGCACTCTTACTTGTATTTGATAAGTATATAGAAAAAACTACGCATAAAGTAATTACACCTAAATTTACTTATATTAAAAACTTTGTTATGAATCATTATGTAATAATATTCTTAGTATTTGTAGTATTATTTGTTCCATTTTATATATTTCAAACAAAGACTAATGTATATTATAAATTAGATGAGTCAATACCAGATAGTTATGGTTATAAAAAAGCAACTAAGAAGTTACATGATGAATATGGAATTGTATCACAGACTATGATATTAGTATCGTCAGATATAGAGAATTATAAACTAAATAAAATGGTTAGTGATATCGAGGATTTAGATGGAATAGATTTAGTACTTAGTCCATCTAAACTAAGTAGTCTAGGAATTAGTGAAGATTTTATCGATGAAGATATTAAAAAGATATATCAATCTAAAGATTATAAATTAGTACTAGTAAATTCATCATATGATATCGCAACTACTAAATTAAATAATCAAATAACTAAGATAAATAAAATAGTAGATAAGTATGATTCTAATGCCATAGTAGCAGGAGAAGGACCATTAATGAGAGATTTAGTATCTATTACAGATGAGGACTTTCATAACGTAAACTATACATCTATTATAGTTATATTTATTCTAATGCTTATTGTAACTAAATCTATTAGTTTACCTGTATTATTAGTTACTGCAATAGAGTTTGCTATATTTGTAAACATGGGTATTCCATACTTGATGCATAGTAAAATACCATTTATTGCAAGTGTTGTTATAGGTACTATTCAACTTGGAGCTACTATTGACTATGCTATACTTATGACTACTAAGTATTTAGAAGAAAGAAAGAATGAAGTAAATAGAAAAGAATCTGTAAGAAGTGCTTTAGATAGTAGTATATCATCAATATTCGTAAGTGGTATGTGTTTCTTTGCTGCAACTATTGGTGTTGGAGTAGTATCTAAAATAGATATGATAGGTGCTTTATGTACATTAATATCAAGAGGAGCAATTATAAGTATGATTGTAGTAATATTAGTATTACCATCAATTTTACTAGTATTTGACAGATTAATAATAAAAACAAGTTTAGGCTTTGGAGGGAAGAAAATGAAAAAAGCATTATTAATTATGATTGGTTTATTACTTATAAATCCATATAATATAAAAGCCTTATCTAAAGATGAGACAGTGTATGCAAAAATAGGTAGTAGTGGTAAAGTTAAGAGTGTATTAGTGACAGAACATTTGATTAATGATGAAAAACTAGATACTATTAATGATGTAACAAGTTTAACTAATATTAAGAATTTAAATGGTAATGAAACTTTTAGTATAGATGGTAAAAGTATTAATTGGAAAACTAATAAAGGAGATATTTATTATCAAGGTAGTAGTGGTAAAGAATTACCAATAAGTATTAGCGTTAGCTATAAATTAGATGGAAATGTAGTTAAAGCTAAAGATATTAAGAATAAAAAAGGACATATAGAAATTACTATTAATTATACTAATAATTTAAGCAATAGTATTAATAATCAAACATTATATACTCCATTTGTAGTAGTAAGTGAAGTATCACTTAATTCCAAAGATAATACTAATATTAGAGTAACTAATGGTAAGGTTATTAGTAATGGAGTAACTAATATGGTAGTTTCACTATCTTCTCCGGGATTAAACGAATCTCTTGGAATTGATTCAGTTAATCTTAATCAAGTTACAATTGAATATGATACAACTAAGTTTAATAAAGAGAGTATCTATGCAGTTGCAACTTCTAAATTAATTGATTCTAATGATCTAAGTAAATTAGGTAATGTATCTAATATTACATCAGATATTAATGAACTTAGTAAAGCTACTAATATGTTAGTTAGTGGTGCATCAGAACTTAATAATGGAGTTGATAAATTAAGAAGTGGTGCATTAGAGTTGCAAAATGGAATTAATAGTGCTTATGATGGAACTAATAAGATTAAAAGTGCAGTAGATAATTCTATTAATAATTTAACGAATGATAATAGTGGTACCTTAGATGAAGATACTATTAATATGATTAAAGAGCAAGCTGTAAGTGGAGCTACTTTAACTCAAGAACAATTAGAGTATATTGGTCTTCAAGCAATAGAAGGATTAAAGATTAATGATAATTATAATCAGATGAAAGCAGCAGTTGATAGTATTGAAGTTAATGAACAATTACTTGCTTTATGTACTAGTGGAATAGAGATTCCAGAGCAATATCAAGCATATTGTACTTCTTATAATACTTATAAACCTGTAGTAACTGCACTAGAAGAAACTGCTAAAAACACAGCAATAAGTGTTGCTCAAACAATAAGTAAGAGTGTTGCAGAGAAAGTGTCAGAAGGAGTGGCTGTTACAGTTGCTGATAAAGTAAAAGAAGCTGCTACTTCTAAAACAATAGATTCACTAAATTTATTATCAACTAACTTAGGTGAATTATCATCTGGTTTAGATAAATTACATAAGGGATCTATAGAACTAGTAAGTGGCATAGATACACTTAAAGGTGGCACTAACACTCTTGCAACTGGACTTAATACATTTAATGATAGTGGTATAAAGAAGTTAGCATCATTTATTAATGATAATCTAACTAGTAAACTTGATACAGTTAGAAATCTAGTTAGATTAAATAATGAATATCAATCTTATGGAGATAAATCTGATGATACAACTGGTACAACTAAGTTTATTATGGTGATTAAATAATCTTGCAAATATGCAGGATTTTTTAACATTTCATTTAAAAAAACATCCAATAGATATTGATTATTTGTATATATGTTATATAATAATTATGTATCTGGAGGAATGCTAATGAGTAACGAATTAATGAACAATGATAATGATATAAATAATATTTTTGATAATATAAAAGGTTTAGTTATAAATAGTAGAAATAAAGTATATCAGACTGTAAATACTGAAATGCTTAATTTGTATTGGAATATAGGAAAAACAATTATGGAAATACAACAAGGTGATGAAAGAGCAAGTTATGGTGATGCTGTACTTGAGAAGTTATCACAAAAATTAACTAATGAATTTGGTAGAGGATTTTCTAAAAGGAATCTAGAAAGGATGAGAAAATTTTATATATGTTTTCCAATTGCGACAACAGTGTCGTCGCAATTAAGCTGGTCTCATTATTTAGAACTCATTAAAATAGATGAAGATCTAAAAAGAAATTTCTATATAAAAGAAACTATCAATTCAAAATGGAGTGTTAGAGAACTTCAAAGACAAAGAGATTCATTGTTATATGAAAGGATAACTTTATCTGCTGATAAAGAAAAAGTATTAGAACTATCTGAAAAAGGACAAATACTAAAAACGAGTAAAGATTTAGTTAAAGATCCTTTTGTTTTGGAGTTTTTAGATATAAAAGAAAATACAAACTATTTAGAATCTGATTTAGAAAAGAATATTGTGGAACATTTAAAGGAGTTTTTATTAGAACTAGGAAAAGGATTTAGTTATGTTGGAAATCAAGTCAGATTAACATTAGAAGATGACCATTTTTATCCGGATTTAGTTTTTTATAATAGGCTTTTAAGATGTTTTGTAATTATTGATTTAAAAATTGGAAAAGTGTCTCATCAAGACATAGGACAAATGCAAATGTATGTTAATTATTATGATAGGGAAATTAAACACGGTGATGAAAACCCAACAGTGGGAATATTATTGTCAACAAATAAAAATGAAACAGTTGTAAAATATACTCTTCCTGAAGATAATAAAACAATATTTTCTTCTGAATATAAATTACATATGCCAACAGATCAAGAATTAATTAGTGCTATTGAAGAAGAAAAGAAAAATTTTGAATTAAATGAAGAAAATTAAAATTGAATAATGTAGAATTTATTAATTATGCTTATACAAAATCAAATGCGTCTTTCTATGGTGCATTTCAGAACTAATGAAAATGATAAATGTGTTGTATTTGTTCGTGAAATAACGCTTAAGACATTATCATAGAATAATCATACCAATTCTTATACTACATATTTCGATTTGCAATATTCTAAAAATCTGATATAATAGTACCTCGTTTGCAAAGGAGGCACTATGAACGATAAAAGATTAGTAGAATTATTAGTAGACTATGGAAGAATTGCTTATGGCATGGCTTATATTAAGTTAGCATCAAAAGGTTTAATTCCAACTTATGAATTATTAAAAGAAGAATTAGAGAGTATGTTAGTTGATGAAAAACATATTCATGTTAAAACTAGATAGTATTTAGGGGGAAATATGGAAAATAATAATAGATTTAAGGTAGTAAAGCAAAATAAAAGCTTAGAGCACACAATTGCTTTAGCGCATGTATTATATGTTAATGATAAAAGAAAACTTGAAAACAGTATAGATAGTGGTTTAGAAATAGACTTAACAGATAGTGAGGCTGTTTCATATGCAACTGCTATGGTAGAGAATTATTTTGGTAAAATATCGTATAAAGAATATGAAAAATATGCATTTACTTTATATAAAGATTTTGAAAGACTAGCTAGACTAGACTATGAAATGACTTTTATTAATAATAACGAAAATGTAAAACAAGCATTTATTTATAAAGTTTTAGATAATAGTCAGAGTTTTAAAAATAATAAACTTTTTAATAGTATTTTTGAAATGCTTATTAAAAATTCATTAATGATTATGAGATGTTTGCCATTTGATGATTATACTGATGTTCCAATTATTAAGTATAGAGAAGCATTTAATAAAATATGTAAATCTAATTTAGATAACGGTAAACAAAAGTTAATTAAATAGATTAGTTAGTTATTAAATAAATAAAAGAGATAACGATTATAAAACTGTTGTCTCTTTTTCCTTACTTATTTTAGGATTATCAATTCTTCCAATTAAATAATCCATAGATATATCAAATGTTTTACATAAATAATATAAATTAGTAGTATTAATTAAATGTTTACCTCTTTCATATCCGCTATATGTAGTTTGAGCAATTCTACACTTATCACATAATTCTTGTTGTGATAACTTTAAAGACTTTCTAAAACTTTTTAAACGTTCATTAATAATTATATTATCTACAGTAAATGGTCCATACTTAATATTTCTTTTAATAATACCCATTATATAATCAAGAGAATAATCAAACATATTACAAAACTTAATTAACTTTAATAAAGGTATAGTGTAATATCCATTTTCCCAACTTTTAATAGCAGAACGAGATACACCAAATAAATATCCTAATTCAGTTTGAGTCATATCTAAATCTTCTCTTGCGTTTTTTAAATTATTTTCAAACATAAAGTACCACCATATTAATTTTGACATTAAACTATATTTTAGCGAAAATATGGTATATTATTCATTAAAATATATATAGAAAAAAAATAGTATTCTTGAAAAAGTGGAAAAATAGTATTGACAAAGTGGGGTAATTACTTTATAATTAATTCGTAGCTGTTTTTTGGGGATTAATACTATAAATGGAAGAGTAGTAATATAAACTGATTAAAGCGAGTTAGGTATGGTGGAAGCTAACAATTAAGTATATTATGAAGAACAACCATTTGGTGCGTTTGCCGGGGAAGCCCGTTATATCTAATGAGAGGTCAATTTTTTGGCAATTTGGGTGGCACCGCGTTTATTCGTCCCAAAGTAGCGGACAGTAATGCTTAATTAGCTCAGTTGGTAGAGCACTCGGCTGTTAACCGATAGGTCGTAGGTTCGAGTCCTACATTAAGCGCCATATGCCTAATTAGCTCAGTTGGTAGAGCACTCGGCTGTTAACCGATAGGTCGTAGGTTCGAGTCCTACATTAGGCGCCATTTTGATTATAGCAAGTCTGCTGGGCTTGTTTTTTTATATATAAAGGAGGAATTATGGAGAAGTTTACTAAAGAGATGGTTGATGATTATGCTGATAAGTTATTAATCGGATTAACCGAAGAAGAGAATAAGATGGTGTTGGATGAGTTTAATATAATTGATTCTGATATTGCGAAAGTTATGGAAATTGATAATATTGAATCTGTAGAACCTATGACGCATACTCTAGATGATTTTGTGTATGAATTAAGAGAGGATGTTATAGAGGAGTCTGTTGATATTGATGACTTACTTAAAAACTGTGATGATTATATTAATGATGAAGTTAGAGTACCAAAGGTGGTGGAATAATGGAATACATGAGTAAAAGTATTGAAGAGATACATGAAGCGTTAAAAAGTAGTAAAGTAACTAGTGAACAGTTGGTTAAAGAGTCTTTAGAAAAAGCACATGCTCATCAAGATGAATATAATAGTTTTGTAACTATTATTGATGATGCAAAAGCTACTGAGGTAACTGATTTCTTATTATCAGGTATTCCTTATGGAATTAAGGATAATTATTCAACTAAAGATATATTATCTACTGGTTCATCTAATACTTTAAAAGATTATGTACCATTTTTTACTGCTACTGCTATTAAGAATCTAGAAAGTAATGGAGCAATTGGTGTTACTAAATGTGCGATGGATGAATTTGGTATGGGCGGTACTGGTACTACGTGTCACACTGGAACAGTACTTAATCCTTGGAATAAAACAAGAATGACCGCTGGATCTTCTGCTGGTTCTGCTGCATCTGTTGCAGCTGGTGTTTATCCTTATGCAACAGGATCTGATACTGGGGATTCTATTCGTAAACCTGCTGCATACTGTGGAATTGTCGGATACAAACCAACTTATGGTATGATTTCTCGTTATGGATTATTTCCTTTCGCATCAAGTTTAGATCACTGTGGTTGTTTAACTAGATCTGTAAAAGATGCTGCCATTGTTGTAGATGGAATGAAAGGTATAGATAAAAATGATATGACTAGTTGGGATTCTAGTGATATTAATCTATATGAAAGTATTACAGGTGATGTTAAGGATAAAAAGTTATGTTACATAAAAGAATTATGTGATATTAATGAATATCCTAATGCAAATGATGAGTTAAAAAGCCATCTTGCTAACTTTATGGATGTAATTGAGAAATGTAAGAGTATTGGTATCAAGGTAGAAGAGGTAAGCGTAGATAAAAAATTATTAGATGCTTTAGCTTCAGTTTACGTAGTTATATCATGTGCTGAAGCTACATCTAATATGTCTAATCTAACTGGATTTATATTTGGTCCTCGTGGTGAAGGAAAAAATTATATAGAAATGATGAAAGACCATCGTACTAAAGGTTTTTCTCCACTTATTAAAAGAAGATTTGTAATAGGTTCATATGTATTACAAGCGCAAAACAAAGATAGATATTTCCATAATGCTCAACGTGTTAGAAGATTATTAGTTGATAGATGGAAAGAATTATTTAAGGATTATGATGCAGTAATTCTTCCTGTAGGAAGTGGTCCTGCTAAAAAGTTAGAGGGTTCAAAAGATATACTTGATGAAAGTACAAAAGCTTTAGAAGAACATTTACAGATTGGTAACTTTGGAGGATTTCCTTCAATTACTATTCCAGATGGATTTATTGATGGTCTTCCAGTAGGAGTTAATATTACGGGTAATTGTTATGATGATGCTAATGTATTAAATATTGCTTATGCAATTGAATCTACTATGAATTATAAAGGACAAATTGCAAAGGAGGTGCGTCATGACTAAGTATAAAGCATTAATTGGTTTAGAGATGCACTGTGAGATTAGTGAAACTAATACAAAAGTTTTTTCTAGTGCAGAAAACTCTTATAAAGATGTACCTAATTCTAATATTAGGCCTGTAGATATGGCTTTCCCAGGCACACTTCCTGTAGTTAACAAGGAAGCCGTTAAAATGGCTTTAAAAGCATCTATGATACTTAATTGTAAACAACCTGAATATATGTATTTTGAAAGAAAGAATTATTATTATCCTGATTTACCTAAAGGATATCAAATTACTCAGGAGACTAAACCAGCTCCAGTAGGAATATACGGGTCTTTAGAATATGAATGTAAAGGCGAGAAAAGAGTTGCGGTTATTAATAATCTTCACTTAGAAGAGGATGCTGCATCAACTGATCACTACTCATCATATTCAACAATTGATTATAACCGTGCCGGAGTACCACTTCTAGAGTTAGTAACTGAGCCATGTTTTCACTCGGCAGATGAAGCTGTTGCTTTCTTAGAAACAATGAGAAGTATTTATCAGTATGCTGGTATTAGTGAGGCAGATTCTAGAAAAGGACAAATTAGATGTGATGTAAATGTATCTATTATGGATGAAGATTTAGATGAGTCTGATATTAATAACTGGGGTACTAAGATTGAGATTAAGAATGTTAACTCTTTTGGTGGCGTTAGAGATGCAATTAACTATGAGATTGATAGACAAATAGAGTTAAAAGAGTCAGGCGAATATGATAAGATGGAACAACAAACTAGACGTTGGGATGAAGATAGTTTATCTACAATATATATGCGTAGTAAGGTAGATGCAATAGATTATAAATACTTTGTTGAACCTAATATTCCAAAGTATAAAATATCTAAGGAATGGTTAGAAGAGATTAGAAAATCTATTCCAGAACTTGCTAGTGAGAGAAAAACAAAGTATATTGAAAAATATGGTTTATCTGATTATGACGCAACTATCATAGTAAAGGATAAATTAGTATCTGATTATTATGAAGAAGTTATTAAATTAGGTGGTAACCCTAAAAAAGCATCTAACTGGTTAACTTCTGTAATATTAGGACATTTAAATAAGTATGATCTTGAAATTAACGAGATATATCTAACACCTAAAATGTTATTTGATATTATGAAAATGGTGGATGATGGTAAGATATCTTCTAAACAAAGTAAAGATGTTTTATATAAGTGTTTATCAGATTGTAAAGAACCGCAAGTTATAGTAGATGAATTAGGATTAAAACAAGTAGGGGATGAAGATACAATAAGGCCACTTGTAATAGAGATATTAGATGCTCATTTAGATTTAATTGAAGAATATCGTAAAGGTAGAAATGTATTTGATTTCTTTGTAGGACAAGTAATGAAAGCAACAAGAGGTCAAGCAAATCCAAGTTTAACTGCTAAAATAATTAAAGAAGAAATAGAAAAACGATAATTATCGTGTTTCAGGGGGATTAATGAATAAAGGTGTTTATAATTTAGATGATCTATATATATTTGAATTGTATGAAAAAATGTATGATGATGAATATTATGATGAGAACATTGATTATTATGTAAAAAATACATTTTTTAAATTGAAAGATTATGTATTGTGTTATATAGATGATAATAATAATATGGTAGATGCGACAAAAAATGAGAAAGTAAAAGTATTTTCAAATATTTTAAAAGATAATGATGATTTTATATTTTGTGATATTTATCGTAAATTAAATTATTATGTAGTTGATGGTTCAAAAGATATAGATGTGTCTTTGAAAGTGTTAATTGATTTATGGAATATTGTAAAACCTAATTTACGTATTGAAAATATTGATAGCTTAAAAAAATTATATTATATATCTATTCCAATAGTTGATAAGGGATATTATCCTAGAAAAGACGCTATGATATATTATAGTGATAAGGAAGAATTTTTTGATGAATATAAGGAATATAAAAAATTAAGATTACTAATGCCAAAGATTAGTGGTAATAATAATATAGTAATGTAAAAAGGAGATGATTAAATGAGTAAATATTTGAGTAAATATCGTAATCGTTATTGTGGCAAAATAACTGAAGTAGATGTAGATAAGGATATTACTGTAGCTGGATGGATTGCGAATATTCGTGACCATGGTGGAGTTATATTTGTAGATGTTAGAGATTATACAGGTATAATTCAGGTTGTAAGTAATGATGATTCTATATTTAAAGGACTTACTAAAGAGTCTGCAGTTACTGTAACAGGTACTATTAGAAAAAGAAGTGAAGAAGATTATAATGATCATATATCTACTGGTACTGTTGAATTATTAGTTAAAAGTTTAGAAGTATTAGGTAGCGCACCTAATGAATTACCATTTGAAATACTAAAAAGTAAAGAAGTATCTGAGGATGTAAGATTAAAATATCGTTATTTAGATTTAAGAAATGAAAAAGTTGGTAATAATATACGCATGAGAAGTGAGTTATTAAAATTCTTAAGACATGAGATGGATAGTATGGATTTTACAGAAGTACAGACTCCAATAATTACAGCTTCATCACCAGAGGGAGCAAGAGACTTTATTATTCCATCACGTAAATTCAAAGGTAAATTCTATGCACTTCCTCAAGCACCTCAAATATTTAAAGAAATATTAATGGTTAGTGGTTTTGATAAATATTATCAAATAGCTCCATGTTTTAGGGATGAGGATTGTCGTAGTGATAGAACATTAGAATTCTATCAATTAGACTTTGAAATGGCTTTTGTAGATGAGGAAGATGTATATAAAATAGGTGAGAAAGTATTCTATGATACTTTTACTAAGTTTAGTGATAAGAAGGTTTCACCTGCTCCATTTAGAAGAATAAGTTATAAAGATGCAATGCTAAAATATGGAACAGATAAACCTGATTTAAGAAATCCACTTGAAATAATAGATATTTCAGATATATTTAAAGATAGTGATTTTAAACCATTTAGAGGAGTGACCGTTCGTGGTATTAAAGTAGATGGAATTGGTGATAAATCTAATAGTTGGTTTAACGAACTTGTTGCATATGCTAAGACTATAGGTATGCCTGGTATTGGTTATATTACAGTAAACTCTGATTTATCATTTAAAGGACCTATTGATAAGTTTTTAACTGATGAAGATAGAAAAAATCTAATTGAAAAAGCAGAATTAAAGGAAAATAGTGTTTTATTCTTTATAGCAGATAAAAAAGAGAAAGTAGCTGCTAAGCAAGCTGGTATGATTAGATCAGAGTTAGGTCGTCGTCTAGACTTAATAGATGAAAATGTATTTGAATTCTGTATTATTAATGATTTTCCAATGTTTGAATATAATGATGAAGAGAAGAAATATGATTTCTGTCACAATGCATTTTCTATGCCTAAAAATGGTCTTGATGCATTTGATAAAGAGAATATTGATGATATTATAGCTAGTCAATTTGACTTTGTATGTAACGGTAATGAGATGGCATCAGGTGCAGTGCGTAATCATAGTGTAGAAGCATTGGAAAAAGCATTTTCTATGGTTGGATATGATAAGAGTATCGTAAAAGAAAAATTTACATCATTATACAATGCATTTAAGTTTGGTGCACCTCCACATGCAGGTATGGCTCCTGGAATTGATAGAATGATTATGTTACTTCAGGGAGAGAATAATTTAAGAGAAGTTCAAGCATTCCCAATGAGCGTTAGTGGTGCTGATATGATGATGAACTGTCCTAGTGAAGTAACCGAACTACAATTAAGAGAAGCTCATATTAAGATTAGATAATATGGACTTTAATAAAGACAGATATATTATAGTTGAGATAATACCTGATCACTCTAATAGTGATCTAGGTAAAATATGTCAAATACAAGCATTAAAACTTGATGGACTTAATCTAATAGATAGATTTGATTATAGATTAAACAAAGATAAAATAGAAAACATTGCTATATTAAAAGCAATAGATTATGATAATAATAATTTTAAGTATACATTTGATTCAGATACTATATTAAATGATTTTAAAATTTGGTGTGAAGATTATAATCTATTATTAATAGAACCTAATTATACATATGATTATTTAAAAGATATAAATAATCATAAAGAATTAGTTTATCCATACTTAAATATGAAACATAGTTATAGTATATTTGATGAAATGATAGATAAATATCATTTAGAACCAAGTAATCATTTAGTAGATTTGATATATGAAGCAATTATTTTAGAGAGTAATAAGGACTAAATTGGTTCTTATTACTCTTAATTTTATTAAAAAGTTAATAAATTGCTTAAAATTTAAGCAAAATCTATTGACGATAATAAAAAAATAATGTATACTTGAATAGTCATTGATTAATTGGGCTTGTAGCTCAGCTGGTTAGAGCGTCCGTCTGATAAGCGGGAGGTCGATGGTTCAAGTCCATCCAGGCCCACCAATTAATTATGGCCCGTTGGTGAAGTGGCTTAACACACATGCCTTTCACGCATGCATTCATGGGTTCAAATCCCGTACGGGTCACCAAATATGTTAAAAAGCGAGTGAAGCCAGCTCTATAAGTGGCAGTTAAAAAAGTGAGTGAAGTCAGCTCTATAAATGACAACTAATAAAGCGAGTGAAGCCAGCTCTATAAGTGGCAGTTAAAAAAGTGGATTAGAGATATTTCTCTAGTCCTTTGGTTTTATTAGGAGGAAAAATGTACAGAAATTTAAAAATTGTTAGAGTTGACTCACATTATTGTGATTTTTTGCGAACTTTTGATTTCAAAGTTTCGTATAATGCAGGTTTTAAGGAATTAAGACCATTTATAGGAGTACTATTTAAAATTAATGATTGTGAGTATTTTGCGCCATTATCGAGCCCAAAAGTTAAACATAAAAGGTTAAAAAATACTTTAGACATGATAAAAATTAAGGATGGAGAGTATGGAGTTATTAATTTTAATAATATGATTCCTGTTACAAAGAATAATTATTCAATTATTGATTTAAATCATCCAAACAATGATAACATTGGCGCTTATAGATTAGAATTATTAAAAAATCAATTAAGGTGGTTAACAAAACACAGAGAAGAAATATTTAAAAAGTCTTATTTGCTTTATAAGTTATATAAAAATAGTAATTTAAAACCTAATGTAAAAAATAGGTGCTGCAATTATCCTTATCTTGAAGAAAAATGTACTGAGTATAATAGTAAAAAAATTATTATAAACAATTAAGTATTATATAAAACCAATTATTTAGTTTGTTGTGCTATAGAATATTAAATAGAACTAGATTTTTTGCTAGTCTTTTTCTTTATTTTGATGTATAATACTTTTGAGGTATAAATATGATAATAAATATAAATGAATTAAAAGATTATATACTACATAATTCAACATTTGCAAGAGAAGAGACTATTGATATAGTACTTCATGATTTAATGAAAGTGCTTGTTAGTAATAATTTTGATTTAAATAATCTTCAAGTAGTAAGTGGGGAGACATCAATTAATTTTATTGGTGATGATATAGTAATTAGATTAACTTATGTTAGGTATAATAATTGGGGATATCCTACTCTTAGTGATTATGTAAGTCATAGTACTGCTATATTACAGCCATTATTTGAACAAAAAATTAATACAGGTGATATTAATTATCCTACAATATTAGGACTAAAAAAGTTAAGTATTGGTAATGTTAGTGAAATGGAAAAAGAGGTTACTTATATAAGACTTAGAGAAGATGGATATTTGTTTAATGATGCCAATAAGGTTGAAAATTATGGCAAAGATGAAAATGGTGAAGTATATTTACTAGATTTTGGCGAATTAATATATATTAAAGACTCTAAAAAAACAAATGATTCAGAATTATTTAATAGAATACAATATCAAAAATTTATTAAAAGAGAACTTGAATATCATCAAAAAGCATGTCCAGAACTAAATAAAAAATATGAAGAATATTTAGACTGTGTGAAACAGTTTCAAGTAGATTTATTAAGAGAAAGTTATAATGATGGTAGTAAGACTAAATAGTGGTTTAAATGCTACTATTTTTCTTTTTGCATATATTTAAATAGAGGTGATTTTATAAACTATATAGTTAAAAGTGGTGATACTTTATATGGTATTAGTAATCAGTTTGGTGTATCAGTTATGGAACTTGCTAATTTAAATAATGTTTCAGCTAATACTTTAAGAGTAGGGCAAGTACTTAAAATACCATCTAAGTCTGGTACTAATCCTAATAATTTATTTATGTATACTGTAGTATCAGGTGATTCTTTATATAAGATTGCACGTAAGTATAATACAACTGTTGATGAAATAATTAAACTTAATAATTTAAAGAATACAAGTCTTAGTATAGGTCAAGTTTTAAGAATACCAGAGATGTATACACCAGAAGATCAAATGATCATGCCTGAGTATATTAATTATAATGTTAAAAAAGGAGATAACTTATATAGTATAGCAAGAAATTATAATATAGATATAAATGTATTAAAGAAGGATAATGGTCTTACTAATAATTTACTTAATATTGGTCAAACACTTAGAATTAGAGTTACGCCTGAGTCAGTAAGTATTGAAGAATGTATTGGTCCTAGTTATACTCCACCTGCTAGTAGTATGAATTATAAACTATATACAGTTAAAAAGGGAGATAGTCTTTATACTATAGCTAAAGCTAATAATACTACGGCATCAGTATTAATTAGTTTAAATAATTTAACTAGTAATAATTTAAGTATAGGTCAACAACTTAAAATACCTGTTAGTAGTAATAGTAGTAGTGGTACAACTTATACAGTTAAAGGTGGTGATTCATTATACAGTATTGCTAAAAAGTTTAATACTACAGTAGATAGTATAAAGAAATTAAATAGTCTTACATCAAATAATTTGAGTGTAGGAAAAGTATTAAAAATATAAAGGAGAGATATGAATATATATAATATAGATGATGAGAACTTTAAAAACACTGAAGTTTATAAGAGTTTTATGAATGATAATCCAGTTAATGGATATTTAAAAATTAGAGCTTATTCAGCAAGTGGAGCGATACCTGTAAGGGGGCTTAAAATAACTGTTTCAACTGAATATGAAGGAAACACTATAGTTTTTTTTGATGGTGTTACTGATACATCGGGTGTAATAGAAAAAATTATATTACCCGCACCTAAACTTAATAGTGATAATATGAACGTTCCATCTAGAACTACTTATGATATTAATGCTACTTATGAACCTAATTTAGTTGATTTAAAATACAAAGTTAATATCTATGAAGATGTATTTGTTATTCAAAATATTAATATCGTACCTGATTCTAATTCTGGTGGTTTATAATGGCTGTAAGACTTCCGATTGTACCTAATAATATAACTGTACATTTAGGTGCACCTAATGATGATAAAGCACGTGATGTAACTGTTTCTTTTACTGATTATATAGCTAATGTTGCATCATCTGAACTATATCCTACATGGCCTAAAAATGCATTAATTGCAAATATTTATGCGATAATATCATTTGCAATGAATCGAATATATAATGAGTGGTATCGTTCTAAAGGGTATAATTTTGATATAACATCTGATCCTAGATATGATCAAACATATATTGATAATCGTTCTACTTATGAAAATATTGATAATATAGTAGGCGATATCTTTAACAACTATGTAGTTAAAGGTAATCAAATACAACCTTATTTTACGAGATATTGTGATGGTAGAACTACTATGTGTGATGGACTTTCGCAGTGGGGAAGTGTAACACTTGCTAATCAAGGTAAGAGTCCACTTGATATATTAAAATACTATTATGGATCAGATATATCAATTAAATATGATGCTCCTGTAGGTGATGTAAAGGAAGGCTATCCTGGATATGAAGTAGGGCTAGGCAGCGCAGGTAATCCAGTACTTTTAATACAAAGAGATTTAAAACGTATTAGTCTTAATTATCCAGCTATACCTTATATATCTACTGATTTAGGTATCTTTGATAAAGAAACAGAAGATGCAGTTAAGAAGTTTCAAGAGATATTTTCTCTTCCTGTAACAGGTGTTGTTGATAAAGCAACATGGTATCGAATTAAATATATTTATACGAGTGTGAAAAAACTATCAGATTTGTATTCAGAAGGACTTACAGAAGGAGAAGCAACATTTTTATATGATGATGAGTTAAGTTATGGAGATACGGGTATTGAAGTAGAATACATTCATTATTTCTTAGATGCTCTTGCTTTTCTTGATAAAGATATACCGAGATTACCTACTAATTCAATTTATACTAATAATACCATCAGTATGGTTAAAGCATTTCAAGAAAAATATAAGTTACCAGTAACAGGAGTATTTACTTATAGTGACTTTATAGTATTAAAAAATGCATATCGTAATACATTAAAATCATTTCCAGTAGAATATCAAGAATATGTTAATGAATTATATCCCGATTATTTCTTAACTCGTGGTACAGAGGGAGAAGATGTTAGAAGATTTCAAAGATTTCTACTTAAAATATGTAAGTTTGATAAATCAATTCCTGGTGTTAGAGTAAACGGTGTATTTGATGAATTAACCGAATTATCAGTTATGAAACTACAAGATGATTATGGATTTGATATTAATGGTATTGTAGGGCCACTATTATGGAGAAAGGTTGTAGAACTATCGAAAAGATAGTTTTTTACTTGTTTTAAAATAGTTAGAGTGATACAATTATATAGGGAGAGATGATATATGAATAATGAATTAAATAATAGTAGTCTTATTAAAGATGTTATAGGAAGAGAAATATTAGATTCAAGAGGAAACCCTACAGTAGAAGTAGATGTAATACTTGAAAATGGAATATTGGGTAGAGCTGCAGTACCTAGTGGTGCATCAACTGGAGAACGTGAAGCTTTAGAAATGCGTGATGGAGGTGCTCGTTATCTAGGTAAAGGAGTTCAGAATGCAGTAGGACATGTTAATAATGAATTAAGAGATTTGGTAATAGGTATGGACGTGCTAGAACAAGAGAAAATAGATAAAGCTATGATTGAACTAGACGGGACTGAGACAAAGTCTAAATTAGGTGCCAATGCAATTCTAGGTGTATCTATGGCAGTATTAAAAGCAGCTGCACTTTATAAAGGAGTTCCTTTATATAAATATATAGGAGATGGTACTACACTACCAAGACCTATGATGAATATTATAAATGGTGGTGCGCATGCAGATAATAAACTTGATTTTCAAGAGTTTATGATTATACCTATTAGTGATACAATTAAAGAACGAATAAGAATAGGTGCAGAAGTATTCCACAATCTAAAAAAAGTATTAAATGAAAAAGGTTTATCAACTGGCGTTGGTGATGAAGGAGGATTTGCTCCTAATCTAAACTCTAATAGTGAAGGATTTGAACTAATTATTGAAGCAATAAAAGAAGCAGGATATACACCTGGAGAGGATGTTAATCTTGCAATAGATGTTGCAGCATCAGAGTTTTATGAAAATGGTAAGTATAATTTAGTTGGGGAAGGAAGAAGCCTTTCTACTGATGAATTAATTGATTATTATGAGGAGTTAGTAAATAAGTATCCAATTATATCTATTGAAGATCCAGTAGATGAAAATGATTGGGAAGGATTTAGAAAAATCACAGAAAGACTAGGAGATAGAATACAATTAGTAGGCGATGATTTATTTGTTACTAATAAAAAATGCTTGCAGAAGGGAATAGATAATCATGCAGGTAATGCAATATTACTTAAAGTAAATCAAATAGGTACAATTACAGAAACATTAGAAACAATAGATCTTGCTCGTAAGAATAACTATAAAACAATTATTTCACATAGAAGTGGAGAAACTGAAGATACAACAATTGCTCACTTAGCAGTAGGACTTAATTTAGGACAAATAAAAACAGGCTCTATGTCTAGAACTGATAGAATCTGTAAGTATAATGAACTTATAAGAATAGAAGAAGAACTAGGGAAGTAGTTCTTTTTTGCATGAAAAAAGGCTTAAGCAGCAAAGTGTTTTCCTTGATATTGGTTGTTAAATGCCTGCTTAAGTTTGTTAGCTTTATTTATAATATAATTTTTATTAATACGTCCTTCTTTTTGTTGTAATCTTTTTATTTGTAAGTCTAGTGGAATACTTCTTATATCATATACTTTATTTGTTATTTTATTAATTAGGTGTTAATAAGCAATTTATATTAACCTAAAATTAATAATTATTTCAAAATTAATAGTGACAAATATTTTATTATTGTATAAAATAATCTACAAATGAATTTGATAATTATTTTAACTACCTATCTTGG
>Ga0256407_10001639_pt1 | contig 45987 bp, 39 predicted proteins | sample RumenRJG_04DNA_FD_193489 | JGI IMG/M metagenome (GOLD analysis project Ga0256407, IMG submission 193489) | Bovine rumen microbial communities from Lethbridge, Alberta, Canada - RJG_04 | ecosystem: Host-associated > Mammals > Digestive system > Stomach > Rumen | place: Canada: Alberta...
GAATAGGAGTAGGAATAGGAGTAGGAATAGGAGTAGGAATAGGAGTAGGAATAGGAGTAGGAATAGGAGTAGGAATAGGAGTAGGAATAGGAGTAGGAATAGGAGTAGGAATAGGAGCAGGAATAGGAGCAGGAATAGGAGCAGGAATAGGAGCAGGAATAGGAGCAGGAATAGGAGCAGGAATAGGAGCAGGAATAGGGACAGGAATAGGGACAGGAATAGGGGTAGGAATAGGGGCAGGAAAGAGATAGGGAAGGAAATAAGAGAAATAGAAGGTGGTAGTAGGAGGAGTGGGAAAGGGAAAGGGAAAGAGAGAGATAGAGAAAGAGATAGAGATAGAGAGGAAAAGGAATAGGAGGAGGAAAGAAAAGTAGAGGGAAAGAGAAAGAGAAAGAGAAAGAGAAAGAGAGGGCGGAGGAAAGAAAAAAGAGGCGCACCGTTTGGGGTGCGCCTCTGAAAATCCTAGGTGCCAACTGACCAACCTACTGACCGACCGACTGACCGACTGACTGGCTAACCGGCTAACCGGATGACCGGATACCCGATAGGGCCGGGTAGGTCGGGCAAAAAAACCTTACTGAATGTCGATGAGACGGGTGTTGCGGGCGATCTCATCCTGGGTCAGTTTCGGGATGTTGATGTTCAAGACACCATTCTCGACTTTGGCCGTGATGTGCTCGGCATCCGCATTCTCAGGCAGGGCAAGCATCTGCTGGAACTTCTCGTATGAGAATTCGCGGCGGAGGAAACGCTCATGCTTCTTCTCCTCTTTGGTCTCATGCTTCTTTTCCATAGTGATCACGAGGTTGCCATCCGGATCGAGGCTGACCTTGAAATCGTCCTTGGTCAGGCCAGGAGCTGCGAGTTCAACATCGTATTCTTTTTCATTTTCCTTTACATTGATGGCCGGAGCGGTAGAATTTGCTCTTTCCATCCAGCTGTTGTCGAAGAAATCATTGAAGATTTCCGGCAGCCAGCTCGCACTATTTCTTCTTACAGGTACCATAATTAAATCTCCTATGTTTAGTATTTCTTCCGGCCTTCCGGGGGCCGTTCCCGTGTGCCTCCCAACGGGGCACGCTTAAAAACGGGCAAAGGATGTACCAATGCCGAAAGAGTGCCAAAAAGGCACCCGTTTAAGCCAAAAAGACATAGTAATCAGCCATTTAGGCAGGAGAAGCTGCCAATTTATCAGGCTTTGAGAAAGTCCATGAAGGCGTCGCGGTTCTGGACCGGTGTGGTCGTAGGACGGCCGAGGTCGGGGCGGTTGCCTTTTCGGACGATGACCTCCAGGAAGGCCGGCCCGGCAACGGGACTGGCAGAAGAACCGGCGCTCGCAACGGCAGAAGAACCAGCGCCAGAGCCGGCAACAGAATCGGCAGCACCCTCGGCAACGGAGCCAGCGCCAGATCCAGCAGGAGAGCCAGCCCCGGAAAGGAGTCCCGAGAGGGCGGAGCGGAGTTCGGCGGCGGTGCTGACGCGGACCGCAGAGCGATAGCCGACGGCACGGGCGACAGCGCAAAGATCGACGGCAAGACCGACAGTCGGCTGGCCGCCGACGGAGTCATGAGCCCCATTGTTGAAGACTATATGGACATAATTCGACGCACCGGACTGGCCGACGATGGCCATCGAGCCCATGTGCATGAGGACGGCGCCGTCTCCGTCGAAGCAGCAGACGCGCCGGTCGGGACGTTCGAGAGCAATCCCCAGAGCAATCTGGGATGCATGCCCCATGGACCCGACAGTCAGGAAATCATGGCCATGGCCCATGCCGGCAGAAGCCCGATATTCGAAGAGCTCGCGGCTGATCATGCCGGTCGTCGAGACGACGATATCCTGCGGGCCGAGAGCGGCGGCGACAGCCTGGATGGCCGATTCCCGGGAAAGCTCAGGGACATCCGCGGCAGCGGAAGGTTGGTCGGCGGAAGGCTGGTCGGCAGCGGAAGGATGGTCAACAGCAGCGGCAGAAGGGGCCGAGAAAGTGCCCTTGCGGACGACGAGGGCATAAACGCCCCCTGCATTAATGACGGCGAGAGCATCGGCAATCTGGGCGGAAGCGACGTCCTCATCGTCAGAAAGCACCGAATAAGGGATGCCGAGACAATCCAGAAGACTCAAAGTAATCTTGCCCTGCTTGGCATGCTGAGGCTCATCCTTCACTCCGGGCTCCCCTCTCCAGCCGATAACCAGCAAGGCCGGAAGCCCATATACATCCCCATCCATAAGAGAAGCAAGCGGATTGACCGCATTCCCCTCCCCGGAATTCTGCATATATACGCACGCAGGCCGCCCCGTAGCAAGATAATGCCCTGCAGCAAGGCCCACAGCGCCACCCTCATTGGCAGCGACAATATTATGCCTGCTATCCAGACGAGCAGACAGAACAGCGCAGAAATTCTTGAGAAGACTGTCCGGGACACCGACAAAAAAATCGATGCCATAGCTTCCCAGCGTATCTATGAAAAATTCAGGACGAATCATATCACAAAGATACGACTTTTAAGAAGAAACCTAACGCTTGTCGATAGGAATATAAGCATTACGGTCAGACACGACGCGGTAGGCCGGACGGATGATCCTCTTGCCATCGAAATTCAGCTCCTCATTACGATGCGCGCACCAGCCCACTATACGGGACATAGCGAAAAGCGGAGTATAGATCTCCTTCGGCAGCCCCAGCATCTGATACACGAAGCCCGAATAGAAGTCCACATTGGCGCAGAGAATCTTCCCGCGCCCCTTGACATCATAGACAGCCTCGATAGCCAGACGCTCCAGACGGGTCATGAACTCATACTCGCGCTCCTTCCCCTTCTCCACCGCCAGTTTCGCCGCCATCTCCTTGAGAAGCACGGCACGCGGATCCGAAAGAGTATAGACAGCATGGCCGATACCATAGATCAGGCCCGTGCGGTCGTATGCCTCCTTCCGGAGAATCTTATGAAGGTATTCGGAGATCTCCTGCTCATCCTCCCAGTTCTTGACGTTGTCGCGGATATGACCGACCATATCGGCGACCTGGATATTCGCGCCGCCATGCTTCGGACCCTTGAGGGAGCCAATGCCCGCAGCGATCGATGAATATGTATCCGTACCGGTCGAAGAAGTCACACGGACGGTGAAAGTCGAGTTGTTACCTCCTCCGTGCTCTGCATGCAGGATCATCATTACGTCGAGGGTCTGGGCCTCCAGCTTCGTGAATCCCGGGCCCTTAAGCATGTACAGGAAATTCTCGGCGAGGGAGTAGTTGTCCTGCGGGTTGCGGAGATGGAACGTACGGCCGAGATCCTGGTGCCGGAGCATGTTATAGGCGTATGCGATGATCGTCGGGAACTTGGAGATCAGTTCGACGCTCTGGCGCATCAGGTTCTCCGGCGACAGGTCGTCAGGATTCTCGTCGAACGTGTACATCTCCAGCACGCTGCGCGCGAGAATGTTCATGATATCGTTGCCGCCCATCTCGATGATGTGCAGAATCGTCCTCTGCTCCAGGAACATGTTGTCCATCAGAGTGCGGCGGAACGACTCCAGCTCGTCCGCCTTCGGGAGACGGCCGGACAGGAGAAGGAAACACGCCTCCTCGTAGCCGAATCGGCCCTCGGCGACGGCTGCATGGATAATATCCCGGACGTCATACTCCCGGAAGAAGAGCCGGCCTTCGGCAGGGACGATCCCCTCCGGGCGCTGGTCATAGCCGACGACGTTACCGACACGGGTAAGCCCCACAAGGACTCCTGTGCCGTCTTCGTTTCGCAGACCGCGCTTTACATTGTACTTCTTGAAGAGATCGATATCAATCCTGGCACACTGTACCAGGTCCTTCGAAAGACTTCTGATAAGTTCGTTTCCGCTAACCATTGTTGTATAATTTTTTTGCAGAAGCCTCATGGGGACTCGGCCACCGCCATCACACTACGGAAACAAAGATAACAAATTAAATCATCGAAAGAAATTTTTTGCGGATAAAATCAAGACAGAAGTTTCACCGTGACCTCAATACAAGCCGATAACAGTTCGTCTCGCGGCGCTCGAATCCCAGCGACTGATAGAGCTGGTTGGCGGCGACACGCTGCGGCCGCGAAGTCAGATGAAGGTCGACATTCCGCAACTCTGCCCGCGCATAACCGATGACCGCCTCCAGCAGACGCCGTCCCAGATGCCGCCCGCGATAAGCCTCCCCGACGACGACATCCTCGACACTCCCCTTCAGGCCTGTCGGGCTCATGAAAACGCAAAGCGACGCGCAGCCGACGATGCGGTCCCCATCTTCCACCGCCGCGAAAAACCGCGTCCCCGGCGCCTCAACCGTGGCCCGGACCATCTTCCCCGACACCTCTATCCCGGCATTAAGCTCATGCATAAGCCCCCGGACCTCCTCGACCTGCCGCACCGAAAGCGACTCAAGCAAAACAATCTCTATCATTGACCTTTAAATATTTTCGATAACTCCTAATTCAGCGACGACCAGAGATAAACGATCGTGCAGACGACATCCGCCAGAAGCAGCGCCGACTCGATCCAATAGACCCGCCGGACCTTCCGGTTCTTCTCGTCATAAGACTCCTGCAGCGCCTTGCGATCGAATGGAATCTTCAGGCTCACGAGATCGTTGATCTTATTCATCAGCGCCTCGCAATTCCGGACCGTCAGCCTCTGAGACATGAAATTGATCAGAATCACGACAACATAAACGAGCATGATCATGCAGCCACGCCAGTCCAGCGAAAATCCCTTATCCATCCCCGCCAGAAAAGTAAACGCCGCCATACACAACGACAACGCCCCCGCCGCGATCTGATACACCCTTTCCTCCCACACACTATCAGCACTACGAAGCGTATCACTCAAAAGATCCATCTCCCTCTGATATTTCTCCACCCCTATTTCTTTCTTCTTGTCCGTCTCTGCATTATCTTTCCTCGCCCCCTTCGACTTAGCCGGATTAGTCTCTGATGACAAAGTAGATACACCCGATACCAATTTTCGACGATCAGTTTTTAACTTCTCCATAGTTTTAATTGATTAATAGTTTGCCGTAAAGTTAAACAAAAACCATTACATTTCCGCCCCAGTCGAAGAGCTCAAAACTTGCCGATATCGGCAAAAAACGCAGTGTTTTCAGGCTAAAAATGACGAATCTTGCCGATACCGGCAAGATTATCAAATCAAAAGTATGAGGTCAAGGAGAAACAAGAGGATGCGCATCACCTTTAAGCATCTCGACCAATTTGTATATACCAGTCGATGGATTGCTTAGAGGTCGCAAGCCTTTTGCTCTCGAAACCGCGATATCTATTTTGCTCCGCAAAAACGCCTTCTGAGTATCTGTAAAAAGAGACTTTGCATAATTCTTCCACACCGCAGCGCTTTTCTTGAGTTCCAGAATGAGAGCATCCGTACCGATGGCCGACCTCTGTTCTCTGGCATGAAGAAGCAGCCACAACTCGAAACACGGGTTACTAAGTAACATCTCAGCCTTGCAGCGCAACAACCTCTCATTGATAGCCCGAACATCCATATCATACATAAGGAACGTATGCACCCTATCCATCGAGGATATCTTGAGTTCCTTAGCCCGCCTCTCAATCAAAGACTGCGACACCTTGGTACCTTCTATATTAGAGACAATACGTATAGGAGACTTGAACCACGATCTCAAAAGATTGACATATCTTGCTTCCGTTTCACCCTCGCATATCACGAGAGCGATTTTCCTCATCCGTAAAGACGGAGACGGTTCCCTTCTGCTAGCCATAATTACCCCTCCAATAATTGTCTGATACTTGACACTGACGAATCAACATAAGGCACAGCATCAAAGCGCCCCTGAATATAACCCTTCTCCGCATCCATATTCTCCCTGAAATCTTTGAAATCATATAGAGAATAAACCTCTGTCGCACCCTGTTCCGACTTATTCACAAACACAATCTGATCACGTCTCAGCCTTTTGACATCAATGAGATTGGTGTTATGCGACGTAAACAGAAGTTGGCTATGCGAAGAAGCATGGATCAGGTCAAGAATAAAGTCCGCCAGACGCGTATGCAGCCCCAGGTCAAACTCATCCATGAGGATACTCTTCTTATTCTTGACAACATCAAGAAGGCGAATCAGAATTTGGAACAGCTTACGAGTTCCATTCGATTCCTCCATATCCATATCGAACATGACATCCTTCTGATTCCGATGGAAAGTCTTGAAACGCAGCACGTCCACCAGTTTGTACGATAGTTCCGCCTGCCCCGGGATGGCAACAGGAGCCGGTATCTGTTCCTTTCTAGCCTCAATATCTGTGATATCCGTATCACAGATCTCAAGAGCCTTGAGAATAACCTTCTTGTAAGTATTGAAACTGTCCAGCGCAATAATGTCATTCACATTCACAAGACCAAGAAGGAACTGATTCATAAAGTAACGATATAGCTTCTGGGCAATATCTCTATTCATCGAGCTCGCCCTACTGAGAAACAGATTCTTATCGCTGGTATTAGTCACCACATCCGCAGGCTTTGCCAGAACACCAGAGCCGAAGCTATAATCTCCTCCGGCATTACGGACGAACACCTTCGCCCGTCTCCCCATAGGGTAATAGAAGAGGCTTTCACTTAGGATTCTTTCACGAGTAAGCTCAAAGGAATACTCATACTCCACATCGTCACAGACAAAATCGATCATGAACTTACTTGACTTATCCGGCATCCCGTCAAACTTAAAAGGCTCAAAACCAAATATCATCCCCTCATTGTAAAGATGAGACTCCAGAATCATCCGGCAACAGAAGGTAATTGCTTTCAGAATATTGGACTTTCCTGACGCATTGGGGCCAAACAGTCCGACGGTCTTCAGAACAGGCACTCCCTTCCACTCCATCACATTATGGCTCAGTTCCCGTGACAGAGCCGTGTTAATATTTGCAGCCCTGAAATCAATTCTAAGCCTATCCCGGATGGAGAAAAAGTTTTCAAATTCAATTTTAAGTATCATCTTAACGCCAAATTTGTAGGTTTTCTGCAAATTTAGCAATTAAATCCAAATAATCAAAGAATTACGACTATTTCTCCCTACGCACCCACCTCCACAAGTCCATGAAGACATACAGCCGCAAAGGCAACAAAAAAGCCATCATCGGCGGGGATGATGGCTTGTAAATCTATAGATGACGAAGGAAATGTCCCCTCAACGAGCTTTCAATTCCTGAAGAAAGGCCTCTTCATCAAAATTCACCACGTCAGGACTTGCATCTCCCTCATCAATGGCAGCACATAAAGCCGCCAACCTCGCCTCGCTGGCTTTATTACACCTGCCGCTAGCGATATTGTCCTGAATAAACTCTTCATAATGCAGTTCAAGAGAGACTGTAACCATATTTGTTTACTAACGATTACTGTAAGAAATTAAAACAAAATCACATCATAACGAATGTAAGTCTTTCAAAGAAACTTCCATTAATTTCGAATACGTGTAAACTCAGAATGGCAAATCTTCATCAGAAATACCAGATGTAGCATCAACCGATTCAGCAACAACTGCCTGAAGATTATTGGTAACAAAGAGATCATTGAGGGCATTCATATTCACTTTATTAATTTGATTTACCACGTCTACGATATGAGAATGGAGATACTCAACATCCGCAGATTCTATATTCTTAATACGTAGCACTACCGAAATCAACTGATTAACAAGTTCTTCCTTATTGCTATTTAGTATCAGGTTCATCAGAGTATGAGTATAGTCAGCCCGCGACTTGTCATTATCCACAATAGCATTAAACACACTCTCTGCTATCTGCTGTGCATTCTTTCCCTCCGACTTGATAGCTTGAATCTTTCCAAACATCCCGTAAGGCAGTTGCCCTTTATCTATGGGAATTGTCAACACATTCCTTCCGAAAGCATAGCCACACTCTTGGTCGCACCATTTGCTTCCATTAAAGCCAGGTGTCAAGATAGCGCATAGCGCATTCATTGAGAACAGAGCCTTTTCAATCTCTACTTCCCATTCCTTGGAGGGTTTGATGTCCTCGTGAGCCACAAAGGCACTTATACCGTATGGTTCCAGCATCAGTTTCAAGTTCGATGCAGAACTCTTGTATTTTGTCAAATGGCTGATAAACACCTTGTAATAGCCTACTTTCCAATAGCTCGAAGGTTCTGCTATTTTCCGTTCAGCAAATGTCGTCGTTGATGAAGGAGTCATTGAAACTTCTCTCACGGAATCGCGGGTGTTATTCATACAATCGTTGAAAGCCTCAGCTATCTGGTTGCACACTTTTTCGACAAAGCCTCGATTTCGCAGATCCACGTATGTCTTCACATCAACCGTAATCGCCACAGTATAGAAGTCCATCCCCCCATTCCAGTTGTCGTGGTCTATGACGAAACTGGCCACATCGCCACCGATGAATATACGGTGTGCATCCGTATGCTTTTCTTCCTTAAGAAGCTCTGCGACGGTGCTGTAATATTTTTTTAATTCCTGATTCATATACCTATTCTACTCATATATCATACCTTTGAGCTCAAATACTGTTTCCACCTATCCTTCAATAACACAGGGATCTGCAAATTCATAACATACCCATCCACTGATCTATTATGTATAATCTCATATTCAAAATCATCCTTCTCATCCACATACGGAAAATTTTTCTTTCCATAATCAGCAAGGATATTAACCAATATACGGTCACTCAAGCCGGAGTCTATCAAGAATAGTGCTCTTTCATCGCTGACACCTCTTTTTACCATATCAGGCCAAATGTCCATTAATGGATTCTCTACGCCAAATGTTTCCTTTATATAAGCCACGACAGCCTGCATCTTCACGGCAAACGTTTTCTGAAGGAAATCCACATATAGCGCTGCTTGTTCCACTGTACACCTTGCGAGCGCAGCCATCTCAACATATTGTTGCCCGGATAGCCATTCGGCCAAAAGTCTTTCTTTAACACCAGTATCACTATGCACTGTGAATAGGGGTTTGGCATTCGACAATCGTTCTACATCTCGCTTAACAGAACTCATAGAATACACAGTTTCCATCATCAGATGAATCCAACCTCCATCTAGTGCGTTTTCAAATGCAAAGTCCTCAGCTGTTTTATAAGCAAGAACTTCCTTCAACTTCTTATAATCAGTCAGAGGTAGTCCATACTGTAAGAATTTCCCATATTCTTCTTTGGGCAATGTTTCTGTGATGTAGTTGTAACGTATTCTAAACACCTTTCTAACTTCTTGCTTCATTTCCTGATCAGCAAGATAATAGGCCAAAGAGTCTTGTATCACATCATCCAAATTCAATTTATCCAACTCAACATCTTCCTTGTATAATTTAATCAGAGTGTCGATTGCCTCCGCTACGCCCTCCGATTCCAGATAGTTATTGATTTCATCCTCTGTGATCAAACCCTTGTCAAGTATTTCTCTTACAACATAGTATAACGAACCATTAGCACGTTCCACTTCCTCGCCTCTTAGCACACTGATAACTTTATCTGCCGGCTTCACGTTATTTTTGACTGGTACTATAATCAGCCCATAGCTTTCCTTTCCAGCCCGTCCCACGCGTCCTATTATATTTTTTAGATCGCGCAAGTCCAGAGGCTTGGTGAAACTACCATCTGCAGGGTTGGTAATATTGCCCAAGACTGCTGTTTTGATAGGCATGTTGATACCTTCCGACAATGTTTTGGTGCATACAACTAACCGGATAGTTCGCTTTCCTATTGACATTTCTATAAGCTCTCTCAGATCTTGAGGCATCTGTCCATGATGATAGGCCATACCAAGTCTCAAACAATTCGTCAGCCTATAGTTATCGCCCAATTGATAAGCACAATATTCTATCACTTTCTTCAGCCATTCAGCATCTTCTATGTAAGAAACAGGTGTCCTGAACGCACTTCCCCCCAACAGCCTCATGGTCTCTTCTGCATGAGCCACACAACCCATATTTCCGTCCTTCATTGAACAATATAGCATCACAGGGCCAGCATCCATTGCTTTTAACGCTATCGCACAACTGAAAGACTTATGGGATTTATTAAGTGAATGCTGTTGTTCGTCATTCAGGAAATCATCGACGGCTACAGTGTCACCATTTATTGCCTCATTGGCATAACGTACATTTGCATGACCATTATTGTTTTGTGCAATCGCAAATCGGATCTTACAAGGTCGATACTGGCTGTCACCTATCTCCTCTGCAGACCCACCAAGCCAAGTATTAATTTCAGATATATTAGGGATAATCGCCGAAATAAAAAGGAAACGCGTCTGTGGGTTACGTTTTAATCGTGTCAGTAGCAGTTCGTAGTTTGCACCTCTCGTTTTATCCTCCAGCAACTGCCCCTCGTCACATATAACCAACGTGTAGCTAGACGTCAAATCCTCTATACTTCCTTCCATCGTGGTAAAAGTCTCTGGTGTTGCTATCAGCAGTTTGGCCTTCTCTATAGTCTCCTCCTCAGCTGTGGTGGTACATCCTCCGTAAGCAGCGCGGAAATCGAAATTAAATACACGGGACAAACTTCCATATCTATCTTTTAATTCCCGACTCAACGACCTCAATGGTGCCAAATACAGAATCTTCGCCTCTGGATTCCTCGTAATCTCCTGGTAAACCAACAATTCTGTCAGGAATGTTTTTCCTGCACTAGTCGGCATTTTCAGGCTGAATGACCGATTAAAGACTAATGCCCCTTTCCTGATAGCATCCTCTTGTGAAGGAAGTAATGAATAGATATTATGCCGTACTGAATATGAAATATAATTCTTCCAAAAGTCTTTACCACCATAGGGTGTTAAAGACTTCCAGATGTTGCTTGCTTTGAATCTTTTCAACACACTTATAACGATATGCGTGTCAAAGAAGTCATCCAAACTCTCATAGATGTTCTCTGATACCTTTTGGTTTAGCTTGTTTTCTATCTCGTCCAGTGCTCTTCCATTACCAGCGTCCATATAAGTATCCAGCAGTAAACAGAGAGTCACCCCCGGGCTGGAATACTTCTTTGAACCAGCAAGAATGCTATAGAGTAATTGGGCTGATTCATTTCCATAATTGTACCTACTTGCCTTGCACATAAACAGGTTAGACAAAGCATAATACTCACACAAAAAGTAGGTTGCGGATATATAAAGTAAATTGTTGTGACGATTTACTCCTTTGAAGTTTTCTGCGGTGTTATCATCTGAATAAAGCAACAGCCCCTTAACAACCTGAAGTAGATCTTCTTTCGTACTCTCTACGTCTATTGACTCCTCTTTTATGGAAAAGAATAATCTGTTTAGGAGAGCGATATAAAAGTCTTCCCCATTGTTCACAAACGGGTACATAGCTTGTTGCTCAATCTTATAAGTGTTGAGCAATTCATACGAACTGGCATCATTTAACCAATTTTTAAGTTTCTCAGTAATCATTTGTTAGGGAGATTATTGTATATCTCCAAATATACAGCCTTTAGGTTGTTAAACGGAAGAAAGTATATTGGAATATGTGGGTTAGCTGCCTTCAGAGCTTTATCAAAATTCGCAAGATGATCGTTCATTTGTGATGCATCTACTATCGCCATTGCGCAATGAGCTTTCTGATAAGCAACCGTTACAGGATCTCCAAACCGCTTTACCTGCTCCGCCAATCCGTATTCATCATCTCGTTCATACTGTATAACAAGATAAGGGATTGCCTTTGCAGCTCGCTCCGTTTCATCTTTTAAAGCACCTTCAAGTGCTTCAGATAACGAACTATGGCCGTCACCCATACGCGATGTCCACACTTTCGACTCTATCGTCACCATTTTATCGTTTATGCTTGCATTATCTGAATCTTCTCGTTTCAGCAGAATGACATCCACCAAGTGACTTGGTATATCAGGATTTTCCTTCCAGCGTAACTTCATCGGTCGAATATTTGTGTCAGCAGCCCATGTCTCTGTCCAAAGATAGTAAGACAATATCTCCCCGAAGTCGCCCGCTTTGTTTTGTGTCTTCTTCGGTAACCGACGTTCTATTATATCTTTCCTTGTTGCAGTCTTGCTTTTGGCTAATATGCTATTGATTTTGTCGTTGCTTATATATGATTCACGATACCTATCCATACAATCTTTAACGAAAGCAACAGGATCTCCGGTAAATTCGTAAACCTCCATTCCTTCCATTGCGCTCAAATCATCATTCCTATTAAAGTATGAAATGATTGCTGCCATAATTAATGTAGCACTTCCGTTTTTTTAGACAGGTGCCGTCCTGTTGTTAGTTAATATAATGCATCCAACCGTAGGTAGAGCTTGCTTGTTACATGCCGGTCGAATCTCTGGTGATGACGGTGGTAGTTGTAGTCATTCACGAATCGCGGGACTCCCTGATAAAGAGCCGCATCTCGCCCCCAACGGTCGCGACAATAAAGTTAAACACAATTAGTTAAATAAAAAAGATTCGCCGCCCGAAAAAATGGGCGACGAATCAATATTTCTCAAAATGTCCGACAAAAGGGACGAAAACGAAGGCCTAAACCAGGAAATCAAAAAACAAAACTCCCCCTACCGATAAAGGCTCCGGCGGATGGTTTCTTCCTCGATGATGCGGGCATGGCGCTGAGCATCAGTCTCCCCGAGCAAAGCGACGAGAAGCGCGGCAATGAGCGGAGAAAAGAAAAACGCGAAAAGGAACCAGCCGAGCGAGCTGCGTCCTCGTTTCGAAGCCAGGTGCCCCACGAGCACGCAAAGCAAGACATAGCCCCCCATGAAGATGAGAAAGAAAACCAAAGTAATAGCAAAATATTCCATAACGTCAAATGATCATTACCCCTTAATCCTCTCACTGAGTTTGGGGAGGAAAACGAGCGCAAGGAGGACGACGCCGACAATCTGCACCTTAAGAGAATCGCCCATCAGGCCGAGCAGAAACGCCAGCAGCCCTAAGACAAGAAAGAAAACACGAACACCTTTTTTCATATTAATAGTAGTTTAACGACATCGCAAAATAAAACGCCATCACCCTACCAGGCCAATTCGTGTCGGAAATATCAGAAAGACTCAGCCAGTGCCTCCAACTCAACAGCCACCAATTCTTTGCAATATAAGAATTTAAATCGTCAAATGCAAACGCCATCCCCGGCACCCCACTTCATCAGAATGATCATCCATGAGAGCGACCAGAATAATGACTCGCCCCGCCTACAAAGCCGCGAATTTTTCCAAGATCTCCCCAATGAGAACACCAGTCAAAGTACAAACCGGTATCATAAGATAGATGAAAAAGATATGGATCTTTCTGTTGCATGGAGAATCCTGAAACTGAGACAGGATTTTATCCTTCCGCTTTCTATACCTGAGATACGACCACAAACAAACTATCACGCAAAGAATAACCGTAGTCCGTTCGCTAAAGTCTCCCCAAAAACGTCTATGTACAACAAGATACGCCGGCGTCAAAAGGCATCCCAGGCAAGTGGCGATAAAAATAGAAGGGCCAAAGACTGAGAAAAACTCATCCTCTCCCTTCTTCTTATAGAAAATGTATAGTCTGTAAAAAAGATAGTCAAAAAGACGCATCATAAATCACTCCTCCCAAACAACTACCCCACAATCGCCCCTTTAATGGTTTCGACGATATAGCGGACATCATCGTCGGAGACGTACGGGCCGGCAGGGAGGCACATGCCGACCTTGAAAATGGCCTCAGAAACGCCATTCACATAAGCTGGAGCCTTGGCATAGACAGGCTGCTTGTGCATCGGCTTCCAGACAGGGCGCGCCTCGACACCGGCAGCATCCAGAACGACGCGCATCGCCTCGACATTATCATTCGGCTGGCAATCAGTCACAGCCGAAGAAGCCATATGAATCACGCCCGCAGCACCGCCGACAGCCCCCTGTACGACAGCCTTGTACGCATTCTCCTGGCCACGAACCCGCAGCGACGGATCCAGCACAATCGTACACAGCCAATAATTCGAATCATACTCCCCTGTTGCCGGCTGGCTATGGACCTCAACGCCCGGCACATCAGCGAACAGCTGCTCATACAGGGCCTGCACATGGCGATGATGGGCGATATGATCATTCACAATGGTCATCTGACCGCGGCCGATACCGGCACAGATGTTCGACATACGATAATTGTAGCCGATCTTCTCATGCTGATAATACGGATAGCTCTCGCGATACTGGGTCGCATACATCATGATCTCGCGCCATGAATCCTCATCAGCCGTGACCAGAGCGCCGCCGCCGGAAGTCGTGATCATCTTATTGCCATTGAACGACAACACGCCATAACGGCCGAAAGTACCGAGCACCTGGCCATTGAAACGAGAGCCGAAGCCCTCGGCAGCGTCCTCAACAACAGGAATACAATACCTGTCGGCAATCTCCATGATACGGTCGATCCGGTACGGCATTCCATAAAGGGCAACCGGTACGATCGCCTTCGGAGTTTTCCCAGTCTTCGCGATACGATCCTTGATAGCCTCCTCCAGAAGGTCAGGGTCCATATTCCAAGTATCCTTCTCAGAATCGATGAACACCGGAGTCGCCCCCAGATACGTGATCGGATGGGACGAAGCGCAGAAAGTAAAGCTCTGCACAAGCACCTCGTCGCCCGGGCCCACGCCACAGCCGATAAGGCCCAGATGCACCGCCGCAGTACCGGCAGACAAGGCTACAACCCTCTTATTCTGGCCCACGAACTCCTCCAGATCCTTCTCGAATCCGTTCACATTCGGTCCAAGCGGCACCACCCAGTTGGTGTCAAACGCCTCTTTGATATACTTCTGTTCAAGTCCCGCCTCGCTCATGTGCGCAAGGCACAGGTAAATTCTATTTCTTGGCATATATAATTCAAATAAAATCACTTCAGCAATACCTCGCCATTTGAAATCAACCTTACTTTAGTATTCTGACGAGTACACTTTATATCATTGTTTTTCAACCGAACCTCTTTTGGTTTCTTAGAGAAAAATACCGGCTCAACCGACTTAGCATTAGGACTAAAAACTATCTTATTATCAGATATATGATAAAAAATGTTTTCATCTCCACTTACTAATAATCGTCTAAGCTCGATATAATTGTTTTTTATGCACAACGTATTTCCGTCCACCTTTATGGATGATCCAGCAAATACTCCGACAGGATGAGTGGACGGGGATATCACTTTATTATTCACAATTGTCGTGTTATAGGAGAACGACACCATCGTCGCTGCGGTACATTTGAAAACATTTCCATCAATCACCTCATTTTCTCCTCGGCAAAGGATTCCTGACTGATAATCGCCCTCTATAGTATTGTTAAGGAACACATTGCCGAAGGAGGTAGAATGACCGCCTATAGCACTCCCAGTCTGCGCAGTATTCCTCTCATGATAAAAATAGCACCTTTTAACAACGTTATACCTGGATTCACAATCGCCTGAGAAATCAATGCCCCTTCTATTCTCATAGAAATGGCAGTTTTCCACTATGATCTTAGCACCATTAACTATTTGTATACCATAGGATGTTTTAGTATTAGGATAATTAGAGCCGCTAACCACAGAATTCTTGACAATGCCGGAATACCCACCTAAGCTCACAAGTACATCAGAACCATTTGATGCGCTAAAACTGCAATTTTCTATCAAGAAGTCACAGCCTCTCAAACTTATCCCAGTCTTATTGGCAAAGACAAAACTGCAATTGGAAAGGATAAATTTGCGTGGTATAAAAATGCGATAATGAGATTTCACCTTATGACCGTTATATGTCCTAGAGCGAGAAAAAAACTCCAGATCATCAGCTATGTGAAGGGTTCGTCCTTTCATCTTCGAAATCTTGGAAATAATACCTTTGTAAAGAGTAGGAATTCCCTTCTTGTCCGGTCTTGAGTCATACTTTGTCTCATCTGCTGTCTTTATCTCAATTAAGCATCCCTTGTAATCATCAAGGTTTTCTTCAACTCCTATCACACCAGAATAACTTTTATTATCCCCTACGGGATAACAAACTCCACTAGCTACAGGCTTTTGCCAATAATGAATGGGATACTCCGAATACAGATTGAGGTTCATGAAATGTATCCCAGGCATGCCCTCAAGAGCGATAGCCTCCATCGCAACATACTTAATTCCCTCAAAATCAACCGGTGCATTCGGAAGCTTTCTAAAGTCTTTCTTATACAGATTCCGGCGGTCTCCGACCAGCCATGAAAACTTAATTGGACAATGAATGGAAGAAACATCAACATTTTCAAATATCGCACGAGACGGTGCTTCTATTTTAAAATCTCCTTTTATACAACCTTTCTTTAATAGCCCTCCCTCCTTGAATACCAATATAGCATTATCCGGAATAGTAATCGTCTCACCACCCAGATCGAATACGTCTTCTATCGCATAAACAGCACCTCTCTGAACAACTTGGCTAGAGAATGGTCGAGAAGAAGATACTTGCACAAATGGCCTTGAAAAAGGCCCCCCAGATGGTTCCGCACCGACATCGAGCGAAGCCAAAATAATAAAGAGGAAAAACAAAATAGCTTTTATTTTCCGGTAGTTGAAACGGGGAAATATCATTCTCATCTTATCTACTTAACACCTATATAATCTGTCATATCCCATACGAATAAAACCAAATCATATTAGAAAAAAACAATCCAGGATAACCACAACTGCAGATGTCCCTCGTTAATGTTAGTGCCAGCAACAACGGATTACATCCGGATCAGTTATTGTCATGGAATTTTATCGGTTTTGCAGGTACGCCTACTGCAGTGCAATGAGCAGGTAATGACTTGGTCACAACACCACCTGCACCGACTATTGCGTACTCACCAATCTTCAGCTGATTTATTATTTTGACACCAGTTCCCACATACACCCCTTCTCCAATATTGACTTCTCCCGAAATATTTACAGAAGGCATAAAAGCAGCATAATCATTAATCACAGTATCATGTCCTACCGTACACTGAAGATTAAGAATCACATAATTTTTTATGTCCACGTTGGTGGTTATCATTACCCCCGCGCAAAGGATACAACCTTTGCCAATTTTCACAAAATCTGGATCCCCCACCCAGACAGATGGATGAACTAAAGTTGGAAAATAGACCTTAGGATTATTGATCTTATCCAAAATCTTTTTCTTGATACTCGGGTTTCCTATACTGACAGCCACCGCCAATTCGGAATCGAAATTATTCAAATCGTTAATTCCACCTAGAACAGGATAACCATTGAATACTTTATCCTTTTTGTAACCGTCATCAAAAAAACCAATGAAATTCCACTCTGGTTTAACTTCATTGATGTTTTTGATTAGGGCTAATACTTCTCGGCCAAAGCCACCAACGCCAAAAATAGCTATATTCTTCATAACTTAATTATCTTTTCCAATAATGAATACGTAATTAGTTGTCGCACTTCCTCCAATATTCAGCATCATTCCGTTCTTAGCATCTTTAATCTGATATGCACCAGCATTACCGGTAACTTGCTTATATAGATCAAGGAACATTCTTACGCCAGATGCCCCAACAGGATGTCCACATCCAATCAAGCCTCCTGAAGGATTTATCGGCTTGCGTCCGTTAAACGCGATAGTGCCATCCTCTATAGCTTTATACTCTTCGCCTGGACCGGTAATCCCAAATGCAGAAATAGCAGCATACTCGCTAGAAGTAAAGCAATCATGTGTTTCGAAGACATCTATATCATCCACAGTGAGATTTGCTCTTCTATATGCTTCAACACAAGCCTGACGAGTCCACGGAAGAACATACTCAGATGCCGCATTATCTGCAATTTTTTTATCAAAAAGTAGAGGAGCTGTACGATGGCCATAACCTTTGACTATAGGTTTATCAGAAAGGCCTCTTTCTTTAATATATCTTTCAGAACACAAGACTACCACAGCAGCCCCGTCTGTCACCTGGGAGCAATCCGAAATACCCAATAAACCACCGACTAAAGCATTAGAATCAGAACCTCTACTGCTAGCTTCCTCATAACTCATAAACCATCTTCTAGTCTGAGCTAACGGGTTACGTTTCGCATTACTGTAATTTATTGTAGATATTGTTGACAAAGCATTCAGATAGCGTTCCTTATCAAGCCAATACTTCTCAATTGTAGCATCAGCAAGTCTTCCAAAAAGCTTTGGGAAGGGAAAATCCACGCCTTTCCCTTCTTTTTCATAATATGCGGCTCGACCAAGAATATTTCCTCCTGTTTTAGAATCCACAGATTTCATTATTTCCCACCCGACTACAATACACACGTCATATTCTCCTGCCAATATTTTGGTAATAGCTGCATCTAGAGCAACTGAACCGGACGCACAAGCCGCCTCATAGCGAGCAGATGGGACTCCATAAAAGTCAGGATTAACCTCTGTCAGAAAGGCCCCTAGATGTCCTTGATCTACATATTGTTCTGCTATAAAATTCCCAACGAATGCTGCGACTCGGTTATCAAAATTTAGGCGTCTTAATTCCTCATAGCTAAAATTCGCACCAGTAAACCCATCTGCTATCACCTCACGAAGAAGAGCTATCATATTCTTGCCCTCCTTAGTCCAGTTTCTCTCAAAATCGGTTTGGGCTCCGCCTAATACATATACCTTATTATTCATATCAACCTTTCTTGGTTTAAATCATTTGGCCTTAAAAAAAGGCCGATAATCATATTTAGATCTCTGATGCTCTGCTATAATATGATCGATATCAACCTGCGCAACAATATCTGGTTTCAATCGTTCATTCATTAATTGGGCCAAATCGCACACATTCAAGAATGCATCCATTAAAGCAAACGGTGGACACCATGTAAAACCTGCAGCCATTACATCATCCGCGACACGAAGATCATAGCCAACATGTTCAGCAGTATATAAAGCGTAAACAATATACCTAAGCAAAAAACGTAAACAAATATCAGCCTCTAAGGAATGATTCTCAATTAAAACTCTGAAAGCGTTGTCATACTCACCTACTCTCAAGTATTCCTTCATCTTAATAGCAAACGGGAAAGAATATTTGATGACATCACGATAAATTTTTGACTTAATATCGTACACAAGCATCCTTTTCTCACCACTATCATTGCGAACTAATTTATAGAGACCTTCTCCTGTCTTACGTCCAAGTTTTTGCTGATTGATTAAACCTTGTACGTATGAAGGGAGGATAAATTTCTCGTGTACGTAATCATTGGTGTTATCGAAAATATTGTCAACTATTGCCTTATGAACATCCAGGCCGACAAAATCCGATGTAGTAATAGGAGGCATAGTCCTTCCAGTAAAAGGGCCAAGGATCGCATCTATATAATCAATTCCACCGCTATCCTGATACTTTTCAGCATACTGTAGAGCTTCATTCATCACATAAAAACCTATCCTATTTCCAAGAAAAGCCGGGAGATCCTTACTTTCCGCTACAGTTCTATACAACACATTTGTCAGATAACCCTTCAAATCAACATACACCCCCATATCTGAATATGGGGAGGCAGTAAGTTCACAAAGGGTTAAGGAATATGGTGGGTTGAACATGTGAACACCAAAAAAATGGTCACGCTTCTCCTCAGGAATGCATTCGGCAAGACGTTTGATTGAAAGGCCCGACGATCCTGTACAAGCGATTGCTCCATGTCTAAGAAACTTTCCTATCTTGGTGGTAATCTCAATCTTAATATCCAAATCTTCTGCGGTGCTCTCAAATACTAGATCAGACTCCGACAAACATTTCTCCAAGGAACTATAATCGACAGGTATTAGATTGGAAATAATACTCTTAGCCTTCACAGACTTCCCGGCTTTCACAGCAGCAGCTTGTGATTTCTCGACACTTCGGCTCACCATGTAAACTTTAGCTCCACCAAAAGACGCAAAAATTCCGGAGACATTCGTCCCCATTGTGCCGTTAGCACCAACGACAGTCACAGTTTTTATATTTAGCATATCCTAGTTGTGTCCATTAAATGCTTCCATTGTAGCTGATGTTGCAGAATTAATATCCTTTCTCATCAGTACGTTCTTTATTGTAATAAAAATGACCTTTATATCTGTCCACAATGAACAATGGTCAACATACCATACATCTAGTTTGAATTTTTCCGACCAGCTGATAGCGTTCCGACCATGACATTGAGCCCATCCGGATATTCCAGGACGGACTTCATGTCGACGATATTGTTCCTTATTGTAGAGTGGCAAATACTGAGGCAGAAGGGGACGAGGTCCGATCAAAGCCATGTCACCTTTAAGAACATTTATTAGTTGTGGCAATTCATCTATAGAAGTAGAACGAACAAATCTACCGACTTTTGTAAGCCTTTGATCATCGGGAAGCAATTCACCTTCAGAGTCACGTTCATCTGTCATCGTCTTAAACTTGATAACCTTAAAAATCCTCGCATCTTTTCCAGGGCGTTCTTGAAGGAAGAAAGCCCCTGCACCTTTATTAGCATAATGGAGCCAAATTGCCACAATTATCAGAAACCATCCGATAAGAATAATGACAACCAAGGCAATAAAAAAATCTATAACTCTCTTAAAAAATTGTTTGTACATCCTAAATCTTCAAAAAGTCCACACTGTACTATATAGAGCTACTTGTAGTATATACTTGTTCCAGGAAGTCAGAGAATTTGTCACTAAGCACATCGCGGTCAAACTCCCTCTCGGCCAAGGCTCTTGCATTCTTGCCATATTCCGCCCTGGCATCAGGGTTGTCTGCCAACTTGATGATTCCTGCGGCAAACTCCTCAGGAGAATCCGGAGCAACTACTATACCGCAATTGTCCGCACCGATCATGTCTGCCAGCCAGCCGGGATAATTGTTGATTATCGGCAAGCCGGAAGCAATATAGTCAAAGAACTTGTTCGGTGAAGTACCATAGTAGAACGCAGGGACATTTGCCAAAACCATCAGGCCCATGTCTGCAGAGCTCACAATATTGTTAAGGACTGTCTTAGGCACCTGGTTGATAAAAATGCAATTATCCAGCCCCTCCTTCTCTTTTCTGTCTATCAGATGGGGTTTCATCTTTCCCTGTCCGATAAACACCAGTTTGATGTCATTCCGTCCCTTGTGTTTAAGCACAGCCGCAGCATCCAGAACGGAATCGAGGCCATTAGCCACGCCATGGGCTCCGGTAAAGATAGCGACCTTGTCATTCGGGCCGACACCATCAATGGACAAGTTCTCCCGGCGTCCCGGTCTGAAGAGATCCAGATCGCAACCATTCGGGATCATCTCCACCCGCTTTCCTGCCTGACTTCTTCTCAAAATGCCCTCTTTGATTCCAGGAGAAAGGCCTATGCAGGCATCGGCTGACCGATAACTCCACTTTTCGAGCAAAGACATTCCAAGCAAGCCCAACGGGTTCTTATAACCCAGAGCCTTCGGCAACTCCGGCCAGAGGTCACGAACTTCAAACACAAACTTCTTGTGGCGGAAAAGTTTCTGGACTATGCCGGGGATGCCAGCTGTAAGAGGTGTAGAGGTAGCAAAAAGCAGATCATAATCCTCCTTCATTGCCAGAGATATTCCCTTTACGGCATAAGAAAGAAAACTCTTAGTCCTTTTCCAGAGGCCATCGTTATTTGAATATGGTATAGATATCTGTACCAAGTCAATGCCATCCAGATTGCCCCTGTAAATATCCTTCTTGCTTGTAGGAGGAAGATTAAACAAAGATTTATCTCCGCCGCAAACCATGGTGACCTGATGGCCACGGGCAATCAGTTTCTTGGCGAATTCATATGATCTCGTGCCCCCGCCGATAGCAGGAGTCGTAAAATGCTGATGGAAATATATTATTTTCATAACTATATACTGATATGAGTACTTATACTCGTATTGTCCGTTATGCATTCACACTGAACGGACGGAACTTCAATTCCATAGTAAGACGAATATCTGCCGATGCCGTAGCTGACGGAAGAGTCCGACTCAATCTTGACCGAGGTTGACGGTAGCCAGTGCCACAACTGACGCATTTTCATACCTGCAGGCTTACCGACTACGGTATCCTCGACATACCAGTCCGGTCTCCCCTTTATCTTCCGCACTTTTCTTTTAACAACAATTCCATTGTCCAGATACCTGAAACACCTCACAGCCCCCTCAAAGACATACTCACCTTCCGCCTCAACCGCAGAGAACGATATCCTTTCCGTCGGGTAGAACCACATGAAACGAGGCCCCTTGAGCATCTGGTCATTGTCCCCAAGCATCACCGTATTGTGCGACTCAGTTCCGCTGAAATAGCGTTTTGAATCCGGATCTGTATTGTATTTGTAAGAACCGCCATCAATCAGATAGTTTTGGCCATCCTTCCAGATATCCAAATGGAGCTGGTCCGTAGTTCCTTGCTTCTTGAAATTACCACACCTCATGAAAGTAAGGCAGTTCCCTTCCCGGATAAGATAAAACCCGCTCTTCTCGAAACGGACAATCCCCTCTTTCTTCCTGATGGCCGGAAAAGGAGAATGCTTCATCACAAATCCGGACGCCAGCCACATGGTATCCTCCATGAAGACGTCATACAGAGGCTTGCCGGTAAGAAGCACATGCAACGCATCCAATTGCGGACGATAATCCCGGTAATCGGCATCCGATAGAGGGAAGAACAGAGCCCCGTCATTCGATCCATAGTTTGGCAACCAGCCCGATTCAGGATCCTGGCACTGATACAAGAGATCAAGAGCACGCCATGCCTTCTGATATACCGCGTCCGAGAAGGTTTCTCCATTTCTCTCCGCCAGAGAAATGGCTACAGACAGCAATTGAATGACGACACGATGGTAGTTCATACTGTCCTGTATGAATGTGCCGTCATCTTCTATCTGATAATCGATTTCCTTTTCAAACCACCTCTTTCCCCTCCTCTTCCATTTTCGGGCCCCTGGCATCTGCGGGAAAAGAAGTCCCATTAGATAAAGAGTCAGGGTCTCTGTAATAGCATGATTATTCCTTACGGTATAGCGCGAATAATTGATATTGCTATAAACATGTCGGATCTGCCAATAAATTGAATTGATGATCTCGCCCCATGAAGAATCATTCAAATGAATACTCTCGCGATAGTAGGTCAAGGCCATCACCCAATTCAAAAGACGCAGCGATATCTCCTGACTGCATACATAATTAGGCCCGCAATTAATTGGATTATGATGAATCCAATCAAGAATCTGACCTATAACGAATTCCGAATGGTCCTCTTTGGAATGATAGTCATGACGAACAATCGTATTCAACCATGAGAACCTTGATTTCTCCCAGACATATTTGATATCTCCAGCCTTTTCTGAAAGAGTAGGAATCTTAGACCAATGAGTCGAGACATCATAGCGATACCCGGAATCCGGATTAGTCACCCAGTCATAATCAAGCCCCAAAGACCGCCACTCCTTGTTGAAGAACAAGCAATCGCCTTGCAATATACGACCAACATTCCCCCTGAGCTTTGCCAATTCCATCTTGTCCGATCCCTTGTCCTGACACAGGACAAAATGATTAAACGCCATGCCTCTCCATGAGCTCAAACTTACGCTTACGACACAGCGAGGGGAGACAGGGAACAGCACACGCGAATATCCACTCTTTCGCAACATGAAATCCCACCCTCGAAACAAAATGTATCGAGGATTCTTACTTAAGAGTGTCAACATTGTTGTTTGAAGCCGGCCCAAAAACATGTAAGAAGGATTATTCGTGGCTTGCTATTTCATAGTAACGCTCAACGCGATTCTCTTTAATGATACGGAAAGGGGTTCCAGCAACCATACAATTGTATTATTTGCCGAAACTTATTCATCCAGACTCACCCAACGATTCTCCTTGAGACTAGTAATGCAGGCAAAAGATGCTTTAGTCGTATTCACCAAAGAATCAAATGGAATCAGGGCCTCGCCACCATTTTGAGCACGGTCGTTCAATAGAGAGAACTCTGCTTTATGCCCCTTATCCATACCGTTCTTCATCTTCTTAAAGTTCTTGAATCCATAGCCTGTCAGCACTCGCCAGTTATCAAGAGAAAGAACTTTCTCTTGGAAAAACACTTCTACCTTTTCCTTCGGATATGACTTCGAGCCGTTAGCGAAATAGTTGATTACAGCATTTGATCCGTCCTCATAACGGAGAAGAATGCTCATGTTGTCGGAGTCCTCTTGCGGTCTCTGTCCCAAAGCATTAACACAAACAGATATCACTTTGCTTCCAGTCAGATATGAGCATAGATCTATAAAGTGGCAAGCTTCACCAACAATGCGGCCACCCCCCACTTGCAGGTCGTGAACCCATACTTCCGGCGGGATGAACCCGGCATTAACCGTTGCAACAATGTTTTTAGCACCTTCGCCCAACAGTTTCTTCATCTGAACAGCAAACGGCGAGAATCTGCGATTGAATCCCACTGTAAGCGTGATTCCTTGAGGTGCAGCCTTGTATGCTTCTATGATTTCTGATAGTTCGTTGTTATTTAAGCAAAGCGGTTTTTCTACAAAAACACTCTTTCCAGCAGCCAAGGTTTCACAAACCATTCTACAATGCATATCGTGACGAGTGGTACAAATCACCATATTCACTTCTGGGTCTTTTAGAATAGATGTATAATCTGTAGTAGCAATCTCCGCCCCCATCCTTTTAGCTGCCGTTTTAGCTTCCAGTCCGTTGGTTCTGGAAGAAATATACTTCACTTTAGCCTTACACTTGAGTAAAGCGGGTATAACTGTTGCGGTAGTAAAGTTTCCTGCTCCTATAATACCAATTTTGCCTCTATTCACTTTAAAGTCTTTTGTCTCTATTTGGACAAGCTTCGAACTATTAGTTTCCGAGGGATAGCGAATAATGGAGGCAATCACACCTTTCTTATGCATATCTCCGTATATCTGATCATAGTCCTCAATATCTACGACCTCACTAATAAGCGAATCTACATTAAGACCACCATTTTCGATAGCCATTAATATAGTCTCAAAGTTTCTCTTCTCTGTCCATCTTACAAATGGCAGCGGATAGTCTATACCTTTGTTCTCATAATCCTCATCATAGCGTCCAGGCCCATATGAACACGATACTTGGAAAGAAAGCTCCTTCTTATAGAAGTCGTCGCGATGCATGTTCAGCCCTATCACGCCAACAAGGATAATGCGACCACGTTTACGGCTCATCAGGCAAGCATTGTGAATAATACTATCATCATGAGCACTCGCAGTGATAATAACGCCATCAGCTCCAACGCCCCAGGTCAGTTCTTCTACCACCTTCACTTGGTCATCACCTTTTGCTGGATTAACAGGAATCACACCCCATTTCGCAGCCAAGTCAAGTTTAGCCTGATCAAACTCAACGCCAATCACACGACAACCGTTGGAACGAAGCAACTGTGCAACGATAAGACCTATCAGGCCTAACCCAATTACTACAATTGTTTCTCCCAACTCAGGTTTAAGTAGACGCATACCCTCCAAACCAATAGAGCCTATTACTGTGAATGCAGCTTGTTCATCGGTAACACTATCTGGGACCTTAACCACAAGATTCTTTGGCACACATACATATTCGGCATGGTTACCATTGCTGGCCACTCTATCACCTACATGAAACTCGGTGACACCTCGGCCCGTGGCCTCAACGATTCCCACATTGCAATAGCCCAGTGGTAAAGGTTGACCAAGTTTGTTGAATACGGCTTCTAATGTAGGCTGAAGCCCATCTGTCTTAATTTTGTCAAGAACCTGTTTTACTTTGTCTGGTTGTTGTCTTGCCTTGTCTATAAGGCTAGCTTTGCCAAACTCCACCAGCATTCGCTCAGTGCCTAAAGACACTAAGGAACGAGTAGTTTTTATCAAAACATGGCCAGCTTTTACAGAAGGAGCTGGCACTTCCTCTAATATAGTCGCTCCTGACTTCAGGTCCTGAATAATCTGTTTCATTATATGCCTATTTTTTCATTCATTTTTTCAAACAATATAGTTGCATCATCTATGGCGTGTTCCTTCGGGATACAACTGATTGCTTCTTGTTTTTCTTTTAGATTAATCTGTATATTATTTACCATCTTAATGATAAACTGTTCATCAAAAGCGTCAGTCACGTACCCACAATTCAACTTTTCCACCTGTGAAGCAAGAAAAGTATCCTTGCTAACAATAATGGGGGTACGAAAATATATTGATTCATATAGCTTATTTGGCTCTGCATATTGCGCATTAACACTAGTGTTATCATATGTACAGATTAACACGTCAATATTCGCATAAATATTTGCTAAATCATCAGGATTCTTGAACCCGCCATGAAAAAAAACGTTATCTCTTTTACTAAGAGACTCAAACTGTCGCTTCATAGATGTCTCATAGATAATACCATAGAAATGGACCTCATGGTTAGGAAAGACTCGGCTGATAACCTCAGATATATTATAAACTGACGCATAACGTATAAAACCGACAAATCCAAAACGTATAGAGCCATTCTTTCTTTTTGTTTTTAAGACATCTTCTATAGTAGTTACATCTTTGCGTAATTTATTGGGGATTACGACAATATTATCATCTACATTTTTCCCACCAAAATGATAATTAACAAACCCTTCTGAAGTTAATAAAGAAACTGTAGCTCGCTTTATTAAAAACCTATCAACACACTCCGCCAAATATCTTGTCAATTTGTTTTTGATATTAAGATGGGTCATGTCAGATTCTTCATATACGAATAGACGACTTCTATTTAAAAGAAAGCCAAAGAAACAGACGGGCAATCCAAAATAATACCAACAGACATTTTGCTCTGGAGAGAATTGTTTAAAAGCCTTTCTTAAGCCAGCGATAAAAAGACTAATTCTCTTATTATACGGGAGATCACTTGAAAAGGAACCGATAATATGGACATCAATTCCTTCTTTCTTTACAGGGAAAACCTCTCCTCTGTCGAAAGAAAAAACCTTTACATTATAGCCTTCTTTAATAAAAGAATCTATTCTTTTAAAGGCGCGCATACTGGTTCCAGGCAATATAAATGCTATTACGGGTTTCATAAAAATCTTTTTGTCCTCAGTTCTTTGCTATCTACGAAAAGATGTGTACAGCTAACAAAGTTGATCTTATTTCCTAAATCTTTACCACTCTGTAGTTCAAAATCCACATTAGGAAGCTTTGAAATAGCTTCATATGTTCCAACGCGATAATGGGACATCACCTGATATAAGCACAAAAGCTTCATATTGGGAAAAACTATGACAGAGATTATTTCGCCAATGCCTCAACTATCCTGCCGCACGCCTTTCCGTCACCATAAGGATTGACGGCGTGGGACATCTTGTCGTAATATGCCTTGTCTTCGAGAAGCTTGCTGACCTCGCTGACGATAAGGTCGTGATCCGTGCCGACGAGCTTTACCGTGCCGGCATCGAGAGCCTCCGGACGCTCAGTGGTATTTCTCATCACGAGCACCGGCTTTCCAAGGCCAGGTGCCTCCTCCTGGATACCGCCCGAGTCGGTAAGCACGACGGTGGATTTCTCCATCAGATAAACGAACTCCAGATACTGGAGAGGCTCGATGAAGAAGAAGTTGTGATATACCGTCAGGTCCTCTCCGAACACCTCATGGATAGGCTTGCGCACATTCGGATTGAGGTGCATAGGATATACGAAATCCACATCAGGATACTTCTCGCTGAGGTCCTTCATTGCAGTCACCATGCTTATGAATCCGTCTCCGAAATTCTCGCGGCGATGACCGGTGATGAGGACGAGTTTCTTTCCTCCCGCAAGACGGCTGACATCATATCCGGCATCAGCCAACACCTTATCCTGGGCCTTGGCCAATGCAGCATCGGACTTAAGCTTGCCGACAACCATATGGAGAGCATCAATGACGGTGTTTCCGGTAACGAAGATATTGCCCTGAGCCTTCTCCTCCTCAAGATTGTGTCTTGAAAGCGGAGTCGGAGCGAAGTTATACGTAGCGATACGGCCGGTAATCTGACGGTTCATCTCCTCCGGCCATGGGCTGTAGATGTTGTGCGTACGCAGACCTGCCTCGACATGACCAACAGGTATCTGCTGATAGAATGCGGCAAGGGCTGCGGCGGTACTCGTAGTAGTATCGCCGTGCACCAGCACCACATCCGGCTGGGTCTCTTTCAGGACGTCGCGCATTCCGGTAAGGACGCGGGCCGTAACGTCATAGAGATCCTGTCCCTGCTTCATGATGTTGAGATCATAATCAGGAACAACCTCGAATATCTTGAGGACCTGGTCAAGCATCTCACGATGCTGACCGGTCACGCAAACGATTGTCTCAAACTTGTCAGAATGTTTCTGGAACTCCTTGACCAAAGGGCACATCTTGATTGCCTCCGGCCTGGTTCCGAAAACCAGCATCACTTTTTTCATACCGGGAAGGAATTAGATGTGATAAACTTTCTCCAGAGGGCAGATGTTGCAGCAGTCGAGGATGACTTTGCCTTTGAGCTTGTCCCAGTTCTGCTTGATATGGTCGTGCTTTACGAGGATGACTACCATGTCAATGTCGTCGAGGAACTTGTCGAAGTCGTCGTACTGATTCTCGGCGATATGGTGACCTTCGAGGAACGGATCATAGCAACGGAGAGGACGTGCAAGGTGACGTTCCTGCGCCTCGAGCATCTGGAGTGCAGGAGACTCGCGGAAGTCGTCGACATTCTCCTTGTAGGTAAGTCCATAGAGACCGACCTTGCGGTTGTCGGTGAGTCCGTTCTCCTTCATGATTTCGTAAATACGGTTGAGAACGAATGTCGGCTGGCTGTCGTTGGTCTTCATTGACTCGTCGATCACCTTGGCAAGCTGAGGATAGTCGCCTACGAGAAACCAAGGGTCAACTGAGATGCAGTGTCCGCCCACGCCAGGACCCGGCTGAAGGATATTCACGCGAGGGTGCATGTTGCAGATCTTGATGATCTCATATACATCCATGTTGTCATGGCGGCAGATTCTCGCGAGCTCATTGGCAAAGGCGATGTTGACAGCGCGGAAGGTATTCTCGACAACCTTTGTCATCTCAGCGGTACGGATGTCGGTAACGACGATCTCGCCCTGGCAGAATGATGCATAGTACTTCTTGATCTTCTCGCCAATCTCCTTGTTGTCGGCGCCGATAGTACGGTTGTTATGGAGAAGCTCGTAAACCATGTTTCCAGGGATGATACGCTCCGGAGCATGCACGAGATTGATATCCACGCCTATCTTGAATCCGTTGGCCTCGATTACAGGACGGACGAACTTGTCGATGGTTCCCGGGCTTACGGTTGACTCGATTACGACGGTAGCGCCCTTAGGGCAGACCTTCATGACTTCCTTTACAGCTGCAACGACGTAGCAAGCATCCACCTTCTTGCTGAACTTGTCATAAGGAGTAGGCACAGACACGATATAGACATCGGTCTTCTGGTATTCTGTCGTGAACTTGATCCCAGCCTTGAGGGCATTCTGGAAGAGTTCATCGAGTCCCTTTTCTTTAAATGTAGTTTTTCCAGCGTTTAGAGTTGCTACAAGTTCTTTGTTGTAGTCTGTTCCTACGACCTCGACACCATGTGAGGCCATCATAAGGGCCGTCGGAAGTCCGATGTAGCCCAAGCCAATTACGTTAATCATATTAAGTTAAATATTTAATTTTAGTATAATCTTCTTGAACACCTCATCCTGTGTATCCCACAAGAAATTGTCTTTGTATTTAATTATGTTTTGGACATAGGTGTCATAATTAGTCACAATATTATTGATTCCCTCAACTAACATTTCAATATCCCTGCCATCCGATTCAATGGCAACTCCTATCTTATACTTATCAACGAGACTTTTCATCGTAGGATTGTTACCAACTACGACAGGAAGCCCCTCAACGACTGACTGATAGAATCGATTTGCCTCGCAATAATAATTGTTCGGAGATACATTCTTGTAAAACACAAGAGTGGTAAAACACTGTTTCACGTATTGAGGAATCTTTAGTTGAGGGATACGGCCGATAAAGTTGATCCTTTCATCAAGCATTCCACCATACATAGCTTTTAATCTGGACTTAGCTTCCGGATCAAAACCACCAACGACAACGGCGCAAAAGTCAGGAGTTCTCATTACGGCCTCGACTGTCTCGAAGGCTGCACGTTTGTCACCAGCCAGTCCCTGGAGATAAATACACTTTCGCGTCCCTTTCCATTCAACAAAACCATGATATTTCTCATCCTGTTCAGAATCCTCATCTGCGAAATTTGGGAAATTTCTTACTGCTATATGCTTTTCCGGTTCCTTGATAGCTCCAACAGATTCAAGATATCTCAAACGCTCTTCATTAGCATGGAGGACAAGGTCGCATCTATTGAAGATATAACGCAGCATTGCCTTCCGAATCGGATTGCCGAGGAACATTTCTGGAAGTTCATGAAGGTCCCATACAAGTTTCTTTGCACGGACAAGCATCGCGATTAAAGACGCATCCACATTAGCAACCCAAACGACATCGAAACCTTTCACTAGTTTATTTACAGTTGTATAGAACTGCCACGCCTTTAAACTCAGATGAGATGCAGAAGGATACTTGTCTCTCGCAGGGATATATATAGACTCGTATGGAATCCCATAGCTTGTATATCCTTTTATGCGTTCGTTTTTTTCAAGCATGGCAAAGATCTTGAAACTAACATCTGGACATAGTTTGCAGATAGTATTAATCTCTTTTCTCACCCTGTCGTCATACTCAAGACCCGTTGTCTTGATGATAAGCGCAACCTTAACTCTATTTTCACTCATAGTTTAACTAAAGTCTAGTATAAGTAATTATTGTCATGATTTAACTCGTTGTATGAATCCCTGTAAGTATATGGTAAATGCTGCCCTGAAACGATATATGGTATACTGTTCGAGTATGGTGTAATCTTGTAGTTCTCCCTACAATTCTGATAAAGAACGTATATTACACTCAACAGAATGATAGCTTTACATGAAAAATAAAAGAATCCATGCGACTTGAAATGATAATACAAGATATATACCAATGAGATATCAGCAAAAATACCATACGCTATATTGATTCGGAAAAGAGTAGGAACGCGAGCAATAATTGGATATAATATATAGAAAAGTATCGTATAGAAATAAACTAAATGGCCATACTTATTACTTTTGATTATTATTTCTTTATTGAATAGGATAATTATCAAAAGAATTATAAATTTCAATGTACCAAAAGTGTAAATAGAAGAGAGTTCGGCTCCGGTATATGAATCAAACCTATCGGCATCTAAAATAGGGACGACGGAAGCAAACAGATAATCGAAGATCCCAGAGCTACCGGCAAGAACTAGCATAAATAGAAACGCCGCAAATACAAAAATTGGCCTAATTCTTATTGCTCTCCTTGATAGGAACCCCATAGAAAGCAGTAAGATCACGACAAATGAAATCTTATGCATATATATGGATGAAAACATCAAAAGGATTGCCGATATTCGTATGACCCTCTTGTCGTACCTAAAAAAGAGAAAAAAACCTATAAAAAGCAGTGATAAAGCCATCATGAAACGCATCGGGCAGTCTATCAGCATAAATAGCAGACTATTGCTAAAACTAATAGCTATTGTCGCAAATACGTCCTTAGTGAAAAGACTTATTAGAAGAATAAGGGAAAGCAGGTATACGGATTTCATCAAACCGGCATAGAGCCAGAAATCAGAAATAAACATTGAAAAGAAATTGGATACATGTACAAATCCAACCTCTCCCAATATGGTAGCACGATCAAAAGACTTAGACATATAGTCCATCTCGTATGCTCTCCAGTCGGACCCTGTCATATAGCCAAAACACAAAAAAGCAAAAAGGGCCATAATCAATATAGTCCTCACTATATTATTATGTTTCGTCAGCTTATTGATAAAGAAACATAATCCGAAAAATATAAAGTAGTAGATCATATCTCTTTTCTCTTAAATGTAAATACCATATACATAAGCTGCAAAAAAGTATGGACAGTATAGGATATGAGTATAGCCAACGCTATACCTTTAGCGCCAAGTCCCTGTTTCAGAAATAGAAAACTAAATGATATCAACATCATAGCCCATACAGTATTGAAAGCAAATCCCGTCCACGATTTTGCTCGAGAATAAATTGAGGCCCCGACAACACTGGCCATAGAAGAGAATACCGTCGAAGCGGAAAGAATGATAAGCGTCATGCTGTCACTGGTATAACTAGATCCGTAAAAGCCCATGATGAACGGGCTTAAGCAAGAAACTAATGTCGCCATAACAAAAGCAACGCCACCATTCAATCCCATGTTAAGCCAAAAAGTTCGCCAATAACGGTTATTACTTTCGCAAGATAGACTGGACAGTATAGGTAATGCAATATGACTGATTGAAGAAGGCAGGAACAAAATAATTGTCCTCCACTGATCAGCAGCCTCAAATCCAGCTAGTTCTTCAAAACCACCACTACGGGCAAGTATAGATTTGACAATCCAGTATGCTGGGGCTACCATCATGGATGATAGCATCGCCGGTAATGAAAAATTATACAACAGACGAATGTCCTTTGCGCGGAAATCCTTGAGAGAAGCCTTTATATTATTAACTCTAAGGTCCTTCTTGATTGAAACATTGTGTAAGACATAAATGACAAGGTACCCTGCACCAAAACCAAGAATAGCTCCAATCAATCCCCAGAAATAAGCACCGACCAACATAAAGACAGATTCGGCGATACTTCCAAAGAAGGTATTAATGGCAATCGATTTGAAATCCTCAAATCCGGAGAGTGTCCCTGTTTGCGCACCGTTTATAACCGTAACAAACAAAAGAAAAACACCAACCCTTAATGGATTCAACAAGTGAGGTGCATTGAGATATTTATTCGCAAGATAAGGAGCAAAGAAAAAAACAACCACAGTAATGATCAGCCCAGTAACAAAGGCAAAACCATTAGTCAGCAGGTAAATACTTGGAATCTTTTCTTTATTTACACTCTTATATTCGGAAATATACTTTGAAGCAGTTAAGCCCAAACCGGCAGAGCCAAATACCACAAACATATTAACGGTAGAGCGTATAATGCCAAATTCGCCATATTGCTCTTTTGACAAAATATGAGCGCAAACAATACTTGCGACAAGAACTACGCACTTACCGAGGGCAGTTCCCGCAACAGACCAGAAAGCACCATACATCATCCTCCTTCCAATGTCTGAATTCTTAATCCTATGTATGATGCTTTTTATTCCCATCATCAGATTAAAGATTTATCTTGTAATGAAAACAATCTGTTACGCTAATAGTTTCTAATTCAATATCGATAAGACTGACTTATCTTTTAACAAAATATGTACCCGACCGTCTCGAAAGTAGATACCCGGATCGATGGATACCATGACTTTGCTGACGAATACGGTCTTGCCGTCGATGTCGAGCATCTCGACCATGGTGCCCATCTTGGACTGGAGGAGGTCCTTGATCTCGTCAAGGGTGGTCCTGCCGTCTTCGGAGGTAACTACGGGGATTTCGATAGATTGAGTTTTGTTAGATACTACCAGGACTTTTGCATCGTCCTTTGTGATGAGTTCGCATTTCTCGCCGTCATTCACGACCGCAGCAAATGCAACTGATCCCACAATCATCCCGACGAGGACCAGCACTTTCTTTGAAAAGTTCATATATAGTCTCTGCTAAAAAAATTGGTTTATTAGTCACGTTCGAAACAGACCTGTCTCAGGCCTGGTATCTCGCCTCGAGCACCTTCCAGTCAAGTATTTCCCAGAGGGCTGCCAAATGGGCCGGGCGACGGTTCTGGTAATCCAGATAATATGCATGCTCCCAAACGTCGAAGGTAAGAACGGGCTTGAGGCCTTTCACTACAGGATTGGACGCACCTGCCTCCTGGGTTATCACCAGGGAGCCGTCCTTGTCTGCGGAAAGCCATACCCATCCGGAGCCGAACAGGCTCACGCCCTTGGCTGCGAATTCCTCCTTGAAAGCATCGAGGCTCCCCCACTGGGCCGTTATCTGCTTGAGCAGCGGCGAGGCCATGTCGGGCTCGGAAGCCCCGGGAGCACAAAACTGTCCAAAATAAAGGTTGTGGTTCAACACCTGTCCGGCGTTGTTGAATATTGCTCCGGAGGAGCGCCTCACGGTATCCTCCAGCCCGAGGGTCTCGAATTCTGTCCCCGGGACAAGTTTGTTCAAGTTGTCCACATAGGCCTGCAGATGCCTGCCGTGGTGGATCTCCAGAGTCCTTGAGCTTATTACAGGCTCGAGGGCGTCGATGGAGTAAGCAAGGTCATGAAGTTTATACATATTCTAGTCTCTTTTAAAAATGTCTCTTGTGTAGACTTTGTCCGCCACGTCGTCGAGGACCGAGTCGTAGCGGTTGGTTATGATTGCTTCAGAGCGGGCCTTGAAGGTGGCGAGATCGTTGACGATTTCGCTGCCGAAGAATGTCTCTCCGTCTTCAAGCGTCGGCTCATAGATGATAACTTTGGCGCCTTTTGCTTTGATGCGTTTCATCACGCCCTGGATGGCGCTCTGGCGGAAGTTGTCGGAGTTGGATTTCATAGTCAGTCGGTAGACTCCGACAGTAATCTCTTTTTCACGTCTTGCGTCCCAGGAGCTGGAGGCAGAGTAGTATCCTGCTTTTGTAAGTATCTGGTCAGCAATGAAGTCTTTGCGGGTACGGTTGGATTCTACGATCGCTCCGATAAGGTTCTCCGGAACGTCTTCGAAGTTGGCGAGCAACTGCTTTGTGTCTTTAGGGAGACAGTAGCCGCCATAGCCGAAGGATGGGTTGTTGTAGAAGTCCCCCACTCTAGGATCGAGGCACACGCCTTTGATGATCGAAGCAGTGTCGAGGCCTTTGATTTCGGCGTAGGTATCGAGTTCGTTGAAGAAGCTGACGCGCAGGGCGAGGTAGGTGTTGGCGAAGAGCTTGACTGCCTCGGCCTCGGTGGTGCCCATGAAAAGCACCGGGACGTCTTCCTTGATGGCTCCTTGCTTGAGCAATCCGGCAAATACTTCGGCCTCCTTGCTTAAACCTTCTTCTCTGCCGACGATGATTCGGCTTGGGTAGAGGTTGTCGTAGAGGGCTTTCGATTCGCGGAGGAACTCAGGGCTGAAGAGGATCTTCGAGTAGCCGTATTTCTCGCGGATATGTTTAGTATACCCGACCGGAATGGTGGATTTGATGACCATCACTGCGTCAGGATTGACTTTGAGTACAAGTTCGATTACTTCTTCGACATGGGTTGTATCAAAAAAGTTCTTTTTGGGGTCGTAGTTGGTAGGAGCAGCGATGACAACGTATTGGGCGTCCTTGTAGGCAGCAGCGCCGTCGATGGTAGCTAAAAGATCCAATTTCTTTTCGGCAAGGTATTTTTCGATGTATTCGTCCTGGACCGGGGATATCTTCCGGTTGATTTTATCGACCTTTTCCGGAATAACATCAACTGCCACGACTTCGTTGTGCTGGGCAAGGAGTGTTGCGATGCTCAGTCCTACGTATCCTGTTCCTGCTACTGCTATTTTCATCTTATTGGATTCTTTTCTGAATTATACCACTCCACGAATCTGCCAATTCCGTCGTGGAGGGTAGTATGGGGCTTATAGCCGATTTCACGCTCCAGCAGGGATGTATCTGCGTTTGTCTGATATACATCCCCGGGCTGCATCGGGAGGAATTCCTTCTTGGCTTCCACGCCAAACGCACCTTCGATCTCGCTGATGAAATCCATTAGTTTGACGGGATTGGAGCAGCCGATGTTATATACCCGATACTTCAGTCCGTTTGCGTCCGGGGCGGGCTCATGGTCAATCGCGCCGATCGTTCCTTCGACGATGTCGTCGATGTAGGTAAAGTCGCGGATCATGTCTCCTCCGTTGAAGACCTTGATGGTCTCCCCTGCCAAGATTGCCTTGGCGAAGAGCATCGGGGCCATGTCAGGGCGGCCCCATGGTCCATAGACAGTGAAGAAACGGAGGCCGGTCATGCTTATGCCATAGAGTTTGCAGTAGGCATGGGCCATCAGCTCGTTGCTTTTCTTGGTCGCGGCGTAGAGGCTGACGGGGGCGTCGGTCTTGTCGGCTTCGCTGTACGGGACTTTGGTGTTTAGGCCATAGACAGAACTGGAGGAGGCATAGACAAGGTGCCTTACTCCGTTGTGCCTGCAGGCTTCAAGTATGTTCAGGAAGCCAACCAGATTGCTCTGTAGATAAGCGTATGGATTTGTTATGGAGTAACGTACTCCGGCCTGGGCTGCGAGATTGACGACTTTGTCGAAGGCCTCTTCTTTAAAAAGTTTGTCTACCGACGGTTTGTCGTCGATAGACATCTTTATGAATCTGCACCCTCCGAGAAGGGTGCTCTCTTTGCTTTCACCTTCTTTGTACGGCTCTTTGAAGCCGCATTCTGAAAGTCTTCCAAATTTAAGTCTGACGTCGTAGTAGTCGTTGATACTGTCTATTCCGACAACCTCGTCTCCTCTGGAGGCGAGCTGGAACATCAGTCTCGAGCCTATGAAACCGGCGGCGCCGGTCACGAGTATTTTCATTCAGGGTCCGGTTATTTCTCTACATCCTTCTTTTTGTTGTCCGGATGCGGTCTGCGTTCGATAATGAAAACGGCCTCTACAAGGCAAAGGACTGCAAGAAGTCCTATCAGAATCGCGGCAGTGCTACTCATTGTGTGTGGAGGGGGATTTTATTCAGTCCGTTCCGCCTCAAGTTCCTTGTCATAAATCTCGAAACGGGAGTGGTCGGATTTATACTCAGGAACAGTCCTCTTCATCAGTCTAACCATGTCAGGGATGTCCACGTCTCTGGAGAGAGTCTCGAGACGGTTTACGACGTCTTTAGCTTCATCGTAGTCATATTCGCGCACCTCGGCGATGCGGATCCTTTCATGGAAGGAAGGTTTGGTGTTCTCTTCGTTGGAGAGTACTTCTTCGTAGAGCTTCTCTCCAGGTCGGAGACCAGTGTATTCTATCTTGATGTCCTCGTCCGGGACGAAGCCCGCGAGGTGGATCATTCTTCTTGCGAGGGTGTCGATCTTGACCGGCTTGCCCATGTCGAAGACGAAGATTTCGTTGCCGGTGGCCATCGTGGCGGCTTCCATGACGAGGCGGCAAGCCTCCGGTATGGTCATGAAGAAGCGGTTGATGTCCGGATGAGTCACGGTCACAGGGCCGCCTGCGGCGATCTGCTCGCGGAATCTCGGGATGACCGAGCCGTTGCTGCCGAGTACGTTGCCGAAGCGGGTGGTGACGAAGGTCGTCTTGCCTTTGACGGTGCCGTTCTGGAGGGCGAGGCCGAGGGACTGTACGTAGATCTCGGCGAGGCGCTTGGTGCAGCCCATGATATTGGTCGGGTTGACGGCCTTGTCGGTCGATATCATGACCATTTTCTCGACGCCGTATTCGATGCATTTGTCAGCGACCTGTCGGGAGCCGATGACATTGACGAGGACGGCTTCGCACGGGTTTTCTTCCATGAGCGGCACATGTTTATAGGCGGCGGCGTGGAAGACTACCTGCGGCTTGTATGTTCTGAAGGCGAAGTCGAGTCTCGGGATCTGGCGGACGTCGCCGATTACCGGGACGAAGTCGAGATTCGGGTAGTTGTCTTCGAGTTCGAGGCGGAGGTTGTGCATCGGGGTCTCGGCGTTGTCGAAGAGGATGAGCCTCTTGATGCCGAAGCCGGCGAGCTGGCGGCAGAGTTCGGAGCCGATGGAGCCGGCGGCGCCGGTCACCATGACCACTTTGTCCTTGAAGTTCTCGATGATCTTTTCCATCGAGATCTTGATTTCATTTCTGCCGAGGAGGTCTTCGACCTTGATTTCTCTCGGACGGATTATTGTCTGGCCTTCCACCACTTCGTCCACCGACGGCATGATGAGGCATTTGATGCCCCTGTGGGAGCATATCTTTATAAGACGGTCTTCTTCAGCCTGGGCGTCGGTTTCTTTGGCGAAGAGTATCGCGTTGACGCCATAGTCGGAGAGTATTGCGTTGATGTCGTCTTCATTTTCGAAGTTGATGATCGGGAGCTGGTCGATCATTCCGCCTTTTCCGGTGCGGCCCGGCATAAGGAAGCCGAGCACTTTGTAGTGCGGGGATGAGTGCAGGCGGACTATCGAGGCTACGCTCTTGTCGGAGAGGCCATAGACGAGCACCCGCTTGAATTCATTTCTCTCGAGGATACGCTGGTTGACTATATCGTAGGCTACGATCATCAGGATCCTGACTCCGATCAGCAGGAAGAAGGTCAGGAAGAAGTCGAGCACGAGCACTATTCCGATGGCATAGCTGAAGCGGCCGAAAGCGAACATGGCTACGGCGACCAGTAGGACTTTGCCTATAGCCGCTGTCGCGAAGCGGACGAGGTCCTTGATGCCGAGATGACGGATGATGATCCTGTAGCATCTCGTAAGCAGGAGGGTCACAGCGGAGATTCCTGCGGATAGTATGCTGTATAGGAGGATATGTCGTCCTGCGAATGACCTGGAGGTATCGAGAAGGTTGACGGTAAGAAGCACGACCACCGAGGCAAGTACGGAGAGAAATACGTCTGTCGCGTAGATAAGACGTTTGCTCAAGTACTTGCTTTTCAGTTCGTTAAGTTTAGCGAATAACATAAGGGTTGGGAATGAAAGGAATGACAGCGGACAACTAGAAAAGGTCACCCAGGGAAGTCCATGAGTGGCACATTTCTTTATCGGGACGGCTCTTTCCGGTCCGCACTATCCAGCAACGGTTTCCGGTTCGGAGGCCATATGTCATCACAAAATTATTAGTTTAGATTATCTTTACAAATATAGAAAATCGTTGTCAGTAATCCAAAAGAAATATGCTGCAAGGGCGTTTTTGTCTATTTCGCGATATTTCGAATGGTTCTATGGGGTTCAATATTTGTATTTTTAATATATTATGCTTAGTTTTGCGGTGTAATATATAATTATTTGGTATATTATGGAAGATATTAAATGGATGACGGATGCTACTATCCTGGAGCATGTAGGTTCAAGGGTAAGGGAGTGGCGTCTGGAGGTCGGCCTCTCGCAGAAGGATTTGGCTGCCAAAGCTTTGCTGTCTCTTCAGACAGTGCAGAAACTGGAGAAAGGGAAAGGCGCAAGTCTGTTTAATCTTATACGTATTTTGCGTATTGCGGGCAGGCTTGATGCCCTGGAGGCGTTTACCGCCGAGAGGGAGATTTCCCCTATCGCGCTCGAGAAACTGAATTCGCATAACAAGGTCCGTCAGAGGGCTCCTAAACGTAAGAAGGATGAAAACGCTGAAGGTACTCCTTTATGGTAGGCAGATAGGGACGCTGGCGCTTTTGCCTAGCGGTTTCTGCTCATTTGAATATACGGCTGAGTTCTGCCGTTCCGGCATGGAGCCGTCGCCTCTGCATATGCCGGCGGTCGAGGGCAGGGTCTATATGTTCCCGAATCTTGCCCGCGAGACGTTCAGCGGGCTGCCGGGGATGATTGCGGATTCGCTGCCGGACCGATTCGGACAGGCTCTGCTGGACCAGTGGCTTACGAGTCAGGGACGGTCTTCCGGAGGGGCGAATGCGCTGGAGAAGCTGGCGTACCAGGGAAGGCGCTGCATGGGCGCGCTGACTTATGAGCCTGCGGCCGACGTACGTATGAACAAGAGTTCCGTGATTGAGATGGAGAGTCTGGTGGAGACGGCGAGGAAGGCGCTCTCGTCGAAGGAGGGATTCCAGTCGACGTTTGATGATAACGAGCAGGCGATTCTGGACATTCTGAAGATCGGGACTTCGGCCGGGGGCCAGAGGGCGAAGGCTGTGATTGCGGTGAATGACAGGACTAAGGAGATCCGTTCGGGCCAGGTTGCGGCTCCGGAGGGGTTCCGGTACTGGATCCTGAAGTTTGACGGGTTTGATTCGAACGGGGTTACGACGGAGCCGGCTGATTTCGGGAGGATTGAGTATGCGTTCTCGGAGTGTGTGCGCCGGGCGGGGATCCGAATGACTGAGTGCCGGCTGAAGGAGGAGAATGGCAGGGCTCATTTCATGACGGAGCGGTTTGACCGGGTTGCTTCGGGAAAGCTGCACATGCAGACGCTGTGCGGGCTGGCGCATTATGATTTCAATATGTCGGGGGCCTATTCTTATGAGCAGGCTTTCGAGGTCATGCGACGGCTGGGCTTGTCGTACGAGGAGATGCAGGAGATGTTCCGGAGAATGGCGTTCAATGTCATGTGCATGAACATGGACGACCATACGAAGAATATTTCGTTTCTTATGGACCGGTCGGGCCGGTGGTCGCTCTCCCCTGCCTATGATATGCTATACAGCTATAACCCGGAGGGACAGTTTGCCTATGCCCACCAGATGACTGTCGCCGGGAAGCGTGCCGGGATCACCCGGGAGGATCTTCTGTCGGTCGCTTCGGAGCAGGGCATCCTCCGGCCGGGAGAGATTCTGCAGGAAGTGCGGGACGCAGTGCTTGACTTCGCCGCCGTCGCTTCTTCGGTCGGAATCCGGCCGGCAAATATCCGCCGGATCACCTCGGACATTTCGCAGAATCTGCACGACGGCGGGTTCTAGGGAGGCGCCGTGTTATATATGCGTTTTTAATACATTAACTGCAGTTTTGGTGGTTAATGTATTATTTTTATATACTTTATTATCTAATATTATTTTTTCCAATGGAATTTATCGGCTGATCCACTTTATCATTTCTGGTGGATTCTACCTATTGATTTACGTTATCATCTCCGTTCGTTTTTCCCTATTTATATACTTTCTTCCATTTCTGGCGGATTTCCCCTACTGATATACTTTTTCCGTTCCTGGAGGATCCTCCCTGTTTATATACGTTATCATCTCTGGTCGTTTTTCCCTATTTATATACTTTTTCCATTTCTGGCGGATTTCCCCTACTGATATACTTTTTCCGTTCCTGGAGGATCCTCCCTGTTTATATACATTATCATCTCTGGTCGTTTTTTCCTATTTATATACTTTCTTCCATTTCTGGCGGATTTCCCCTACTGATATACTTTTTCCGTTCCTGGAGGATCCTCCCTGTTTATATATACGTTATCATCTCCGGTCGTTTCTTCCTGCTGAGGGGGCAAGGAAGTGCCACAGAGATGCGTGCAGGGCATTGCGCTGCACCCTCAACCCGGTATTTCGGCCGGTGAGGGGGCAAGGATGTGCCACAGAGATGCCTACAGGGCATTGTGCTGCACCCTCAACACAGTATTTTGGCAGCTGAGGGGGCAAGGATGTGCCACTGAGGTACCTGCAGGGCATTATGCTGCACCCTCAGCACTGGCAGCACGGCACCTCAACCCGGTATTTCGGCCGGTGAGGGGGCAAGGATGCGCCACAGAGAGGGCTGCAAGGTATTGTGCTGCACCCTCAACCCGATATTTCGGCCGGTGAGGGGGCAAGGAAGTGCCGCAGAGGTGCGTACAAGGCATAGTGCCGCACCCTCAACCCTGTTTTTCAGGCGGTGAGGGGGCAAGGATGTGCCACAGAGATGCGTGCAAGGCATTGTGCCGCACCCTCAGCACTGGCAGCACTGCACCTTAACCCGGTATTTCGGCTGCTGAGGGGCAAGGATGTGCCACTGAGGTGCGTGCAGGGCATGTCGCTGCACCCTCAGCACTGGCAGCACGGCACCTCAACCCGGTATTTCGGCAGCTAAGGGGGCGAGGATGTGCCACTGAGGTACGTGCAAGGCATTGCGCTGCACCCTCAACCAGATATTTCGGACGGTGAGGGGGCAAGGATGTGCCACTGAGGTGCGTGCAGGGCATGCCGCTGCACCCTCAACCCAGTATTTCGACTGGTGAGGGGGCAAGAATGTGCCACAGAGATGCCTACAGGGCATTGTGCTGCACCCTCAACACTGGCAGCACGGCACCTCAACCCGGTATTTCGGCCGCTGAGGGGGCAAGGATGTGCCACGGAGATGCATGCAGGGCATTGCGCTGCACCCTCAACTGGAGAATCAATAGAGTTTTTCTGCGATTGTTTTATCGATGCCAAGAATACGACTCATTTGCGAAGCATTGATGAAGAACTTCTTCCGCAAAATAGCTGCTAAACTCAGTAGATCCTCCGAACCAAGACTTTCCAATGAATCGACATTAAAATTCCGGCGAAGAATATCCTTCATCCTAACCAGAATGTCCCGATCCGAATATTCGATCCTGGACGCAATCCCGGAATCCACCTCCACTTCCTGTTCAGTAGAATCACGATGCAACATATAGAAAAAATCTATGTTGCCATTAAATTTTGAGACAACCGTCTGATAATCAACAAATGAACTATTCAGGATCATTCCATCAACGTACTCATAACTATCCGGAAGCAGAATATGAGTATGGAATAGTTTCCGATACTCCCGGTATTTCAGATCTCCTATTTTACGGACATCCGGCAAATGATTCCCATGATGATTAAACACATCCGCAGAACTCCACGGATATTCCATCGGAGAATCAATCTTTGCTTTAAGAGGATTTCGCAGAATATACACGATGACATTCCTGAGCTGACGAAGATCCGCAATCGGCACTATCTGTTTCCCTCCATATGAGAGCGGCAGATCAGGAAATCTGCGGACAAGACGCCTTACGATAGTAACAAAATAATTGTTGCAGTCATCATATGACCCTGCCAAAAGAATATGCATATGGTTATTCATCAGGCAGTAGCACAGAATCCGGACAGGATATTTCTGCTTAACAAGAGCAATAGTATTCACCCCATACCGAAAATCTTCCTTTGATTTGAAAATAAGCCCCTTATCAAGGGCGTTCATGGAAATATGATAATATCTATCCATCTTTTTTTCCCATAAATATAATCGGATATAGTTTTCAAAATACAGGGTGAAATAATTTAAACACGATTTTTAAAAAGATTTTTATGATTTTTAATCTGCAAAGTTTACTGCTGAGGGGGCAAGGATGTGCCACAGAGATGCGTGCAGGGCATTGTGCTGCACCCTCAACCACTGTTTTTTCCTGCTGAGGGGGCAAGGATGTGCCGCAGAGGTGCGTGCAGGGCATTATGCTGCACCCTCAACCCTGGCAACACAGCACCTTAACCCAGTATTTCGACAGATGAGGGGGCAAGGATGTGCCGCAGAGGTGCGTGCAGGGCATTATGCTGCACCCTCAACACAGTATTTCGGCCGGTGAGGGGGCGAGGATGTGCCACAGAGAGGGCTGCAAGGTATTGTGCTGCACCCTCAACCCTGGCAGCACAGCACCTCAACACAGTATTTCGGCAGCTGAGGGGGCGAGGAGGTGCCACTGAGGTGCGTGCAGGGCATTGTGCTGCACCCTCAACCCTGTATTTCGGCAGCTGAGGGGGCAAGAATATGCCACAGAGGTGCGTGCAGGGCATTGCGCTGCACCCTCAACACAGTATTTCGACAGCTGAGGGGGCAGGAATGTGCCACAGAGATGCGTGCAGGGCATGCGGCCGCACCCTCAACCCAGTATTTCGGCAGCTGAGGGGGCAATGATGCGCCACAGAGGAGGCTGCAGGGCATTGCGCTGCACCCTCAGCACAGATAAGGGGTACTGCGTCTGGAGGCGGATGTGGTGGGATCGGAGGAACTGTTCTGCCGGGAAAAGACCTAGTTGTGGTAGGTCATGGGGAGGTGGATGCGCTGGAGGGAGTCGAGGGGGATGACGGGCTGTTCGATGCCGGACGGGTATGGGCGGCGGGAGAACTGGGCGAAGTACTGGAGGCAGGCGTCGCGCCACCAGGCGGCGTCGGCGGCCTGGATCTGCAACTTTTCGTGGATGGACTTCCAGCGGTCACGGTCCACATACATGCGAAGGGATTCCCAGAGCTCGACATTGGCGCGCGTCGCCTTTACGCCGCGGTCATAGCGGTAGCAGAGCTCGTCCCAAAGGGTGTTTCCGCTGCGCATCTTGTGATCCCACGGAACATGGTGGAACCAGAGAAGATACTTCTCAGGGCATGTCCTGATATCGTCGATGCGGGTACAGAAAGGATCATTGTACTGCAACACGGCGGCAGAACCGTCGACCGTCCTGTCGAAACCGAGGCCGAGGGTATCGGCACGATGATAGTAGGACGGCAGCCAGTCAGGACGGGCGCCAGGAATGTCGCACCATGGTTCCGGACCATAATGGTGCTCCCAGGCAAAGATGTGATGCAGCCCCAGCGGCATCATGTAATCGACACATGTCTCCCAAGAAGAGAGCATCATCGCTTTGACAGGCTCGACGAACTTTTCGGTGAACCTGCGTCTGGACACGAAAAAAGGACGCGGGAAGGTCAGCCGGATCCACTCGTCCGCAATCTGGGCGGAACTGAGGGATGGATCCCACGCAAGCCGGCCAAAAGCGTACCAGTTAGCCTGGGCGAAGATATTTCCGCACCAGTTCTCATCCTGGCCGACATTGGCAACTCCGGCGATGATCGGTCCCGACACACGGGACACCAGCGAACCAGGACCGTCACGATACGTGTCCGAATCCAGGAATTCCTTCCACATAGGCGCGAGGAAGACCGAATGGTTTCCCTGCCCGAGGTATTCCTGGGTTATCTGCAGCTCCGGAGCGAGAGAGGTACGGCGCATGGCACCGAACAAAGGGCTGTAAGGCTCCCGGGGCTGGAAATCGATAGGGCCATTCTTGACCTGAATGGCGACATTGTCGGCGAATTTGCCGTCGAGAGGCATAAATTCGTCGTAAGCTTGCATCGCCCGATCCGGGCTTCCGGCGCTATAGACAAAAGCGCGCCACATAACTATGCCCCCGTGGTCCACGAGAGCATTTGCAAGCATATTGGCGCCGTCCACATGGGTACGTCCGAAGTCCTGGGGGCCCGGCTGGCCTTCACTCGAGGCCTTGACAAGGAAACCTCCGAAGTCGGGGATAAGTCCGTAGATTTCGTCTGTCTTGTCGTTCCACCATTTCTTCACCGCCTTGTCCAGAGGATCGGCTGTAGATAGGATTGTGCTGTCAGCTCCGGAGCCTACATGCATAGGAGAAGCGAAGTTGACGGATAGATAAACCTTGATCCCGTAATGCCGGAGAATGTCGGCGATCTTCCCTACACGCACGAGATGCTCGTGGTCCAGGATTGCGGGAGAGGCATTGACATTGTTAAGTACTATTCCGTTGATTCCGATTTTCTGGTTGAGCGCACCATATTCGGAGATTCTTTCGACTGGAAGTTCGCTTGAGGTCCATCCCCAGATGGAGTGGCCCGCGTACCCGCGTTCAACAGTATCGTCAAGGTTGTCCCAGTGGTTTAGAATACGGTAGGAATAGGCAGGCGCCGCATCACGCGGAACCTGTCCATCCAACCATAGGTTATCGTGTCCGCGGGCACAACCCGTGACGATAACCGACACTAACACTAACACTTTTAACAACTTAAAGTTGCACACGGATAACTAATATATAAAAACTAACTAAACCGCCAAATTTATTTAATCATCCAGACCTTCAATCGTCTGGATATTGCCCTCGGCATCATACTTGAGCTCGCAGACCTTTAGGCTACGGAGCCATGTACGGGCGCCTGAAGGGACAGAATCATGGTGGAAGAGCCACCATTTGCCATTATACTCCACAATACTGTGGTGGGTAGTCCAGCCGACTACAGGAGTCAGGATCTCGCCCTTGTAGGTGAAAGGTCCATATGGGCTGTCGCCTACTGCGTAGCAGAGATGATGTGTATCGCCTGTAGAGTAGCTGTAGTAATATTTTCCGTTGTATTTATGCATCCAGCTGGCCTCGAAGAAACGACGGTGATTGTCGCCTGCTGTGAGAGGTTTGCCGTTTTCGTCGAGGATGACGATAGGCTTAGGCTCCTCCGCAAACTGGAGCATGTCGTCTGAAAGACGGGCTACTCTCGGAGGGATTGCAGGCTCGTCATCGGCAGGGAATGTGCTTCCTGTATCGAGAGCCTTGTTGTCACGATAACGCTGGAG